>Ga0307515_10000485_pt1 | contig 94915 bp, 83 predicted proteins | sample 17_EM_MG_FD_194513 | JGI IMG/M metagenome (GOLD analysis project Ga0307515, IMG submission 194513) | Populus trichocarpa ectomycorrhiza microbial communities from riparian zone in the Pacific Northwest, United States - 17_EM | ecosystem: Host-associated > Plants > Roots > Unclassified | place...
CAGCTCACGCTCGGTGTAGGCACCCTCGGTGAGGTCGACCACCTTGACCACTTCGATCAGGCGGTTCAGGTGCTTGGTGATCTGCTCGATCACGTCGTCCGAACCCGATGTCTGGATGGTCATGCGTGACAGGGTGGCGTCCTCGGTGGGCGCCACGGTCAAGGATTCGATGTTGTAGCCACGGGCCGAGAACAGGCCAACGACGCGGGAAAGAGCACCTGGCTCGTTTTCCAGCAAAACTGCAATGATGTGTTTCATGGTGTGTGATTCCTCTTTTCGCTGCCCTCCCCCGTGCACGGTAATACACGGGCTCGGCAGGCAATAGATTCGTCAAAAAAAGTTGATCGACTGTCGAATGAACGGCTGCCGGCGCGGATTCCATCCACGCAGCCACCGTATTTCGCTTAAAGGTCTTCGCTGCCCAACAGCATTTCGGTGATGCCCTTGCCGGCCTGCACCATCGGGAACACGTTTTCCGTCGGATCGGTGCGGAAGTCCATGAACACCGTGCGGTCCTTCAGTTTGCGAGCTTCGCGCAGTGCGGGCTCCACGTCCTGCGGGCGCTCGATCAGCATGCCGACATGGCCATAGGCCTCGGCCAGCTTCACGAAGTTCGGCAGTGCATCCATGTAGCTGCTGCTGTAGCGGCCGGCGTATTCCACCTCTTGCCACTGGCGCACCATGCCCAGGTAGCGGTTGTTCAGCGAAACGATCTTGATCGGCGTGTTGTACTGCAGGCAGGTCGAGAGTTCCTGGATGCACATCTGCACCGAACCCTCGCCAGTGACGCAGAACACCTCGCTGTCCGGCTTGGCCAGCTTGATGCCCATCGCGTAGGGAATGCCCACGCCCATGGTGCCCAGGCCACCGGAGTTGATCCAGCGGCGCGGCTCGTCGAACTTGTAGTACTGCGCAGCCCACATCTGGTGCTGGCCGACGTCGGACGTGATGTAGGTATCGCTGTCCTTGGTCATGTTCCACAGGGTCTCGATCACGCGCTGCGGCTTGATCACTTCGCCATTGCCCAGGCTGTATTTCATGCAGTCGCGCTTGCGCCAGCCGTCGATGGTTTCCCACCAGCCGCCCAGGGCATCGGCATCGGGCTTCTGGCCGGACTCGCGGATCATGCCGATGAGTTCGGTCAACACGTCCTTCACGTCGCCCACGATCGGAATGTCGACGCGCACGCGCTTCGAGATGCTCGACGGGTCGATGTCGATGTGGATGATCTTGCGTTCGTTCTGCGCGAAATGCTTGGGGTTGCCGATCACGCGGTCGTCGAATCGCGCGCCCACGGCCAGCAGCACGTCGCAGTTCTGCATGGCGTTGTTGGCTTCGATCGTGCCGTGCATGCCCAGCATGCCGAGGAATTTCGGATCGGACGCCGGATAAGCCCCCAGGCCCATCAGCGTGTTGGTGCAGGGGTAGCCCAGCAGGTCAACCAGGGTGCGCAGCTCTTGCGAGGCGTTGCTCAGGATCACGCCGCCGCCGGTGTAGATATAAGGCCGCTTGGCCGTCATCAGCAACTGCAAGGCCTTGCGGATCTGGCCGCCATGGCCCTTGCGCACCGGGTTGTAGGAGCGCATTTCGATGGTTTCCGGATAACCGGCGAAAGCGGTCTTCTTGAAGGAAACGTCCTTCGGAATGTCGACCACCACCGGACCGGGACGACCGGTGCGGGCGATGTGGAAGGCCTTCTTCATCGTCTCGGCGAGGTCGCGCACATCCTTCACCAGGAAGTTGTGCTTGACGATGGGTCGGGTGATGCCGACGGTGTCGCATTCCTGGAACGCGTCCAAGCCGATCGCATGGGTTGGCACCTGCCCGCTGATGATCACCATCGGGATGCTGTCCATGTAGGCGGTAGCGATGCCGGTCACGGCATTGGTCAGGCCAGGGCCGGAAGTAACGAGGGCTACGCCGACGTCGCCGGTGGCGCGCGCATAACCGTCGGCCGCGTGCACGGCGGCCTGCTCATGGCGCACCAACACGTGCTGCATGGTGTCCTGCTTGTACAGCGCGTCGTAGATGTAGAGCACTGCGCCGCCGGGGTAGCCCCAGATGTGCTTGACGTTTTCGGCTTGCAGGCACTTGACCAGGATTTCGGCACCCATTAGATCCTGCGTGGCAGGAGCGGTGCTGGAGCGGGATGAATTTGCGGCTGCGGACGCAGCGGCTGCCGAAGCGATTTCGGCTTTGGAGATTTCCATGATGAACCTTTGTGAATTTCTCTAACGAAATACCTTGGGTGCTCTTTCACTGGACTCTTGTGGAGTTGTGTCAGAACTTGAGACCAGAGGCCATGAGCGAGCTGCTTGCATCGCCGGACCTTGACCCGTTTGCCTTTTGACTTGCAGCGCGGATTATGGCACTACATCGGACATCCTTCGCCGCCCAGGGCGTAAAAATTAGTGCGGGAATGCCATAATTCGCCCGCCCCCACACTGACCTGCCCCTGCGGATTGCACCTCTTGGCCACCGAACGAGAACTCTCAGACTTCCTGAAAAGCGTCGAAAAACGTGCGTTTAAACGCTCGGTGTATCACGTACGCAACGAAGAATCCGCCCTGGACATCGTGCAGGACAGCATGATGAAGCTCGCCGAGCACTATGGCGACAAGCCGGCCGAAGAGCTGCCGATGCTGTTCCAGCGCATTTTGTCGAACTGCACACTCGACTGGTTCCGCCGCCAGAAGACACGCAACGCACTGTTTTCGAACATGAGCGACTTCGAGGCCGCGGGCGACGACGGTGATTTCGATCTGCTTGAAACCTTGCGCACGGTAGACGACTCCGAACGTACGGAAAGCGCGGAAGACACCACCCGCCGGGCGCAAATCTTGCGAGAAATAGAGGCGCAGATCCAGGAATTGCCCGGACGTCAACGAGAAGCGTTTTTGATGCGTTACTGGGAGGAAATGGACGTCGCAGAGACGGCAACCGCCATGGGCTGCTCGGAAGGCAGCGTGAAGACGCACTGCTCCAGGGCAGTGCACGCTCTCAGCAAGGCACTGAAGGCACGAGGAATAAATTTATGACCAGCATTGACGAACCCCGGGCTCAAGCCCTGCAAAACCGCTTCGCGGCGCAGGTGACAGCACGCCTGGCCGATGGCACAGCCGAGCTGCCCTATGACATTTCGGAGCGGCTGCGCGCCGCCCGCATGCAGGCTGTCGCCAAACGCAAAGTGGCCGTCAGTGTCCGTACGGCCTCCAGCACCGTGGCGCAGGGCGCCGCCGCTGCCATGACCCTGGGCGACGACGAGGAAACCGGTTGGTTCAACAAACTGGCCTCGCTCCTTCCATTGCTGGCACTGGTCGCCGGACTGCTGATCATCCAGTTCGTGCAGGATGACAACCGCATCAAGGAACTGGCGGAAGTCGATGCCGCGCTGCTCACCGACGACCTGCCGACCGCGGCCTACACCGACCCCGGTTTCCTCGAATACATCAAGTCCAGCTTCGACGCCAATCAAAACAAACAGTGACCGAGCGCCACCACCGGATGCAGTTTTTCGTTCCTTCGCCATCGGAATCGGCCCCGCTGCCACGCAAGCTAGCGTTGCGAGCCGGCCTTATCGGCCTGAGCCTGACCGCAGTGTTTTGCCTGGCCACAGCCCTCTCCTGCCAAGCGCAGACACAGAGCGTCACCTCGGACTCTGAATTGGCCGTAGGCTCGGCGCCAGCCAAACCGCGGCCAGCCGCGTCGGCCAGCCGCCCTGCCGTGACAACCAAGCCCGAGTGGAAAGAAATCTCTCCGGCTCAGCAGCACGCCCTGCAGCCTTTGGCGGCCGTCTGGAACCCACTGAGCGAAGGACACAAGCGTAAATGGCTGGCCATTTCCGCCAATTTCGAAAAACTGCCCACCGCCGAGCAAGCCAAGCTGCAGGAACGCATGCGTGAATGGGTGCTGCTCAGCCCGGCGCAACGCAACCAGGCCAGGCTGAACTTCGCCGAAACCAAGCAGCTTTCACCTGCTGAAAAGCAGGCCAAGTGGGAAGCCTACCAGGCGCTGAGCGCGGAAGAAAAAGAAAAACTGGCCAGCCAGGCGGTCAAGCCCCGCACCGGCGCGGCCACCACCATCAAGCCCGTGCCCAAGCAAAAGCTGGTCAATGCCACGATAGACCACTCGAAGAGCCCTGCCGCCAAAGCCTCGGAGCCCAGCGCGCGAACGGTTGAACCCTTGCACAAGGTCGACCGCAACACCCTGCTGCCGCCACAGCGCTGATACGGATGGGCGGCGGCCGGGGTAAGCTCGCGGCTTTCCTCCACCGCCATATTCGCCCCCCATGGTTTCTGCATCCCGCGCGTCTCCCGACCAGCTTGCCTCCAGTCCACCTTTGCTGAACGCGCCTGGCCTGCGCCGCCGCATGGCCTGCTGGACCTATGAAGGCATGCTGATGTTCGGCGTCTCCTTCATCTCCGACTATCTGTTCAGCACCCTCAGCCAGACGCGCCACGCACTCGACAATCGCCACGGCCAGCAGGCCTTTCTGTTCATGGTCTATGGCATTTATTTCACCTGGTTCTGGGCCAAGGGCCAGACGCTGGCGATGAAGACCTGGGACATTCGTGTGGTCGATCGCGCCGGACGGCCCCTATCCCAGCCTCGTGCCCTATTGCGATACCTGCTGAGCTGGTTGTGGTTCCTGCCGCCGTTGGCGGCGTTCGCTCCATTCAATCTGCCCATCCCGGAATGGGGAGTCCTTGTCATGGGCTGGGTGGTGGTCTGGGCCCTGCTCAGCCGCCTCCATCCGCAGCGCCAGTTCTGGCACGACGTGCTGGCCGGCACCCGCCTGGTTTCGTCGCCACCGCTGAGCCGATAAGCGCATTGACGCGCATCCAGGTCGTCACAAAGGTCATCAAAAAGGTCGGCGACAATCGGGCCATGTCCGCGCCTCCTTTGCACACCGAAACCAATCCCCAAAAATCCCGTACCGGACTCACCCGTGTCTGGCATGCCGCTGGTTACTCGTTCGCCGGCTTGCGTGCCGGCTGGGGTGAAACCGCCTTCCGCCAGGAGGTGCTGGCAGCGGTGGTGCTGGTGCCCGCCGCATGGTGGCTGGCTGCGGGCTGGGTCGAGTTTTCTCTGCTGGCAGGTTCGGTCCTGCTGGTGATGATCGTCGAATTGCTCAATACCGGCATCGAAACCGCCATCGACCGCATCGGCCCAGAATGGCACGACCTTTCCAAGCGCGCCAAGGACATGGGCAGTGCGGCGGTGCTGCTCAGCCTGCTGTTGTGTGCTGGCACTTGGGCCGGCGCCTTGTTTCACAGATTCTTTTCATGACCCCAGCTTTTTCTCTCTGTGTCTATTGCGGCTCGCGTCCCGGCAACCAACCCGAATTCGCCGACGTGGCGCGCCAGGTCGGTACCTGGATCGGCGAGCACGGCGGCCAACTCGTCTACGGCGGCGGCCACAACGGCCTGATGGGCACCCTGGCCGACGCCACGCTGGCCGCTGGCGGCCGGGTCATCGGCATCATTCCGAAGGCTCTTGTCGAAAAGGAATGGGCGCATCGCGGCTGCACCGAACTGCACATCGTGGACAACATGCACGAGCGCAAGGCCATGATGGCCGAGCATGCCGATGCATTCCTGGCGCTGCCCGGCGGCATCGGCACGATGGAAGAGTTCTTCGAAGTGTGGACCTGGCGCCAACTCGGCTACCACGACAAGCCGGTCGGCCTGCTCAACATGGCCGGCTTCTACGACAGCCTGCTGGCCTTCCTGGACTCGGCCGTGCAATCGGGCTTCATGAACGACTGGCAGATGGACCTGGTGCGCACCGGCACCGATGCGCCCGCCCTGCTGCAGGAATTGGTGCAGGCCGCTGACGCATCTGCCCGGACGGACCAGTTGCGCGATGTCATCTGATCCAAAAAATTGACGCGGCCCGCAGGGCCCGCGCCATGGTCAGACCGCGGCTTCGTCCTGCTCACCGGTGCGGATGCGAACCACGCGTTCCACACTGGTCACGAAAATCTTGCCGTCGCCGATTTTGCCCGTGCGCGCGGCGCGGATGATGGCGTCGACGCAGCGCTCCACGTCGTCGGTGTTGACCACCACTTCAACCTTCACCTTCGGCAGAAAGTCGACCACGTATTCCGCGCCGCGGTACAGCTCGGTGTGCCCTTTCTGTCGGCCAAAGCCTTTGACTTCGGTCACCGTGAGGCCGGTCACGCCGCACTGCGCCAGCGCTTCGCGCACTTCTTCAAGTTTGAATGGTTTGACAATGGCGGTGATCTGTTTCATGGTAGGTCCTGGTAAGTCTCAAACATCGGTACGCAAAATTCGCTTGTCATAGGATAGCAACAATCGTCGCCGTTCAAAACGCATGCCGCGCAGTTCAACGCGGACACCCGTCGGCCATCGGTTGCTGAATCAATTTTCCGGAACCCGGTCCAAGTCTGCGAGCCACACTGTCGCCTCGGAATCGCTCGGTGCGCGCCAGTCGCCGCGCGGCGACAGCGATCCGCCGTTGCCCACCTTCGGCGCGTTCGGCACGCAGCTGCGTTTGAACTGGCTGCCCCTGAAAAAACGGCTTACGAAAATGCGCAGCGTCGCCTTGAGCGCGCCCAGCGTGTATTCGTTGCGTTGCACGCTTTCATCGTCGGGCCATGCGCCGACTTCCCGCCGTGCCCACGCGGCTTGCGCTAGAAAAGCAATTTTCGACGGCGCGAAACCATAACGCAGTATGTAGTACAGATTGAAATCCTGCAGCTCGTAGGGGCCAATGGTCGACTCCGTGCTCTGGATTTCTCCGCTGGCCTTGGAGGCAGGCACCAATTCGGGGCTGATTTCAGTGCCGAGGACGGCCAGCATCACGTCGCGGCCCCCATCACCGATCTTGTCGATCTGGTGCGTGTCGGCCACCCAGCGCACCAGGTAACGAATCAAAGTCTTGGGCACGCTGGCGTTGACGTTGTAGTGCGACATGTGGTCGCCCACGCCATAGGTACACCAGCCCAGCGCCAGTTCGCTGAGGTCGCCGGTGCCCACCACCAGCGCGCCGTGGTGGTTGGCCAGGCGGAACAGATGGTTGGTGCGTTCGCCGGCCTGCACGTTCTCGAAGGTGATGTCGTAGACCGGCTGGCCTTCGGCATACGGATGCCCCAGGTCCTTGAGCATCTGTTCGCAGCTGGGCCTGATGTCGATCTCGCGCGCGGCACAGCCCACGGCTTCCATCAGGCGCTTGGCCTGGTCGAGCGTGCGTGCGCTGGTGGCGAAGCCGGGCATGGTGTAGGCCAGGATGTGACTGCGCGGCAGGCCGAGCCGGTCCATGGCCTTGGCGCAGACCAGCAGCGCATGCGTCGAATCGAGCCCGCCAGACACACCGATCACCAGCTTCTTGATGCCGCTGGAGAGCATGCGCTGCACCAGTGCCTGCACCTGGATGCTGTAGACCTCTTCGCAACGTTCGTCGCGGCGCGCATGGTCAGCCGGCACATAAGGGAAGCGCTCCACCCGGCGCTCCAGCGGCAACGCGGCCTGCCGCTGCACACCGGTTGCGAAGGCCACATCGCGGAAGGCGCGCAATGGCTCGGCATGCTGCAGCACCGACTGGCCAAAACTCGTCTGCCGCATGCGTTCGCGCGACACGCGCTCCAGATCGACGTCACCGTATATGGTGTGCGAATCCATCGCAAAACGCGCGGACTCGGCGATCAGCTCGCCGTTTTCATAGATCAGCGCCTGGCCGTCCCAGCCCAGGTCGGTGGTCGACTCGCCCTGCCCCGCCGACGAATACACATAGGCCGCCAGGCAGCGCGCCGACTGTTGGCCCACCAGCTGATGCCGGTAGCGCGACTTGCCCACCGTGACGTTGGACGCCGACAGGTTGACCAGCACCGTCGCCCCGGCCAGCGCGCCATAGGAAGACGGCGGAATCGGCGTCCACAGGTCTTCGCAGATCTCGACGTGGAAACGGAAAAACGGCATGTCCGTGGCCGAGAAAATCTGCTGCGCGCCGAACGGCACCGACTGCCCCAGCAGCGTGACCTCAGTCGACAAGGCCTGGTAACCCGCATTGAACTGGCGCCCCTCGTAGAACTCGCCGTAGTTCGGCGGATAGGTCTTGGGCACGACGCCCAGCAAGCGGCCGCCCTGCACCACCACGGCGCAATTGAACAGGCTGTGATCGACACGCAGCGGCAGGCCCACCACCATCACGATCGCGAGTTGGCGCGATGCCTCCACCACCGCGGCCAGGGCGGCTTCGCAGGCGTCGAGCAACGCGCGCTGGTGAAACAGATCGTCACAGCTGTAGGCCGACAGGCCCAACTCGGGAAAGGCGATCAACACCGCACCACGCGCCTCGGCCTCGATGGCCAGGCGAATCGTCTCCGCCGCGTTGGCCTGGGGATCAGCCACCAGGCAGCGCGGAATGCCCACGGCCAGGCGCGCGAAGTCGTGGCTATAGAGGTTGTAAAAATTGAAATCTTGCTTCATGCTTTTTGCGGAGTCACCATGGGAAGGCCTTTTAACCCGGCCCGCCCGCGGGCCACGGTTTCACGGCATCATCCCCAATGACCAATCAATGACCAATTCAACGGGCCTACAAAGTTTGAGATCCATGCCAACACAATCCACCGTGGCCAGGGCCATTGGCCGGCGGCTCGCCGATGCGATCTCCGAGGCGCGCAATGGACACGGTTAAGGACGCATTTCATTATGTCACCCGGGTGCTGAATGCGCCGGGCCAGATCGCGGCGGCCGACTGGAATACCTTGCTCGCCGCACAGGCCGAACCCAGCCCGTTCATGCGCCACGAATACCTGAGTGCGATGCACGAAAGCGGCAGTGCCACGCCCGACACCGGCTGGACGCCGCGCTTCCTCACCTTATGGCGTGGGGGCGTACTGCACGCTGCCTGCGCGCTGTACCTCAAGGACCATTCCTACGGCGAATACGTGTTCGACTGGGCCTGGGCCAATGCCTACCAGCAGCACCGCGTGCCCTACTATCCCAAGGCCCTGGTGGCCGCACCGTTCACCCCGGTGCCCGGCACACGCCTCCTGGCCCGCGATGCGGCCGCGCGGACGGCCTTGGTACGGGCACTGGTCGATCTATGCAAAGTCGAGGGCCTGTCTTCGCTGCACGTGCTGTTTGCGGGCGATGAGGATGTGGCCGCGGCGAACGAAGCCGGACTGATGCTGCGCCATACCGTCCAGTTTCATTGGACGAATGCAAACCCCGCGCTCGGCACCTGCACCAGCTTCGACGACTTTCTCGCCAGCCTGAACCAGGAAAAGCGCAAGAAGATCCGCCAGGAACGGCGCAAGGTGCATGACGCCGGCATCGGCTTTCGCTGGTCACGCGGCGCCGACATCGCGGCCAGGGACTGGGATTTTTTCTACCGGTGCTACGAACGCACCTACTACGAACACGGCAACGCGCCCTACCTGAGCCGCGACTTCTTCCAGCGCATGGCCGACACCATGCCCGAGAACTGGCTGCTGTTCGTCGCCGAGCGGGCATCGGCGCGCGGCCCGGTGCCCATCGCAGCGAGCCTGATCGCGCTCGGCGCCCAGCCGGCTGACAAGGGCGAAACCAGCGAGACCATCAAGGTCGCCTATGGCCGCTACTGGGGCGCCCTGGAGCGGGTCGACTGCCTGCATTTCGAAGCCTGTTATTACCAGCCGCTGGCCTGGTGCATCGCCCACGGTTTTGGCCGCTTCGAAGGCGGCGCGCAAGGGGAACACAAGATGGCGCGCGCGCTGTTGCCGGTGAAGACCACCAGCGCCCACTGGCTCGCGCACCCCGCGTTTGCCGATGCGGTGGAGCGTTTCCTTGAGCGAGAAGGCCAGGGGATTTCCGAATACATGGAAGCGCTGGAGCAGCGCAATCCGTTCAAGCCGAGCCCGCCGCAAGCCGGGCAAAAAACCTAGAAACTCTCCCAGTCGCTTTCGCCCCCGGCCGACGCGGAAGCGAACGCGGGCTTGCGGGGTTCGGCCGGCGGCTTTTCGGCCTTGGCCCGGGATGGCGGCGCGACCGCCAGCTTCGGGGCGAGTGCCGGCTTGTTCACGGTCTTCCGTGCTGGCGCGGGCGTGCGCACTACCGGTTTCGGCGCGGCGGCAGCGTGGCGACTCAGGGTAGCGCTGGCTCTCGCCCCGTCACCCGGCAGCTTGAACACCGCCACCGCGCTCACCAGTTCCGCAGCCTGGGTGTTCAGGCTGCCAGCCGCGGCGGCCGACTCTTCCACCAGCGCCGCATTCTGCTGCGTGGCCTGGTCCATCTGCGTTACCGCCTCCCCCACCTGCTTGACGCCCTGGCTCTGCTCGGAACTGGCCGCGCTGATTTCACCCATGATGTCGGTGACGCGGCGGATCGACTGCACCACCTCGGCCATCGTCGCTCCGGCCTTGTCGACCAGCGCCGTGCCCTGCTCCACCCGCTCGACACTGGTCGAGATCAGCCGCTTGATTTCCTTGGCGGCCTCGGCGCTGCGGCCAGCCAGGTTGCGCACTTCGGTGGCCACGACGGCGAAGCCACGGCCTTGTTCACCGGCGCGGGCCGCCTCCACTGCGGCGTTCAGGGCCAGGATGTTGGTCTGGAAGGCAATGCCATCGATCACGCCGATGATGTCGGCAATGCGGCGCGATGAGTCGTTGATGCCCTTCATGGTCTCGACCACTTCGGCCACCACCTGTCCGCCCTGCGCGGCCACACCTGAAGCGCTGATCGACAACTGGTTGGCCTGACGCGCGTTCTCCGCGTTCTGCACCACGGCGGAACTCAGTTGTTCCATCGATGCCGCAGTTTGTTCCAACGCACTGGCTTGCTCTTCGGTGCGGCCACTCAGGTCGCTGTTGCCCTGGGCGATCTGCGCGCTGGCAGTGGCCACACCTTCGGCATTGCTGCGCACGCCGGAGACGATACCCACCAGGTTGTCGCGCATGCTGCGCATGGCGAACAGTGCGCTGGAGGTGTCGCGGGCTCCGGTTATCACCTCGCGGCTCAGGTCGCCCGCGGCAATACGCTCGGCGATCTCGGCGACTTCGCCAGGCTCACCGCCGAGCTGCGAGGTCAGCTGGCGCACGATCAGGAAGGCCACGGTCAGGCCGAGCACCAGCGCCACCGCCCCGAAGATCAGCATGGCCAGCTTGGCACTCTCATAAGAAGCCTTGGCGTCGCGGGTCGCGTCGTCGTTCAACTTGGCTTCGAGTACCGCCATCTCGGCGAAGGCAGCGAACCAGGCATCATGGGCCGGACGCACCTCGGTCAGCATGGCCTTCGTCGCCTCGTCCGCCTGGTTGGCGAAGCCCAGCCTGGCCGCCTTTTCCATCGGCGGCAGCGCCGCGGCTTCCAGCTTCTTGATCTTGACCATGCCGGCGCGCTCTTCAGGCTCCGTGTTGGGCAGCGTGGCGAACATCTGGTTGAGTTTGGATTCCGCGTCGCTGTAGATCTTTTCCTGCTTCTTGATGCGGTCCAGCTCGGCTTGCATGGCGGCAGGCTCAGTCAACAGCGCCACGTTTCCCAGGGCAATCATGCGGTCTTCCAGCGACAACTGCATGCTCGTCAGCAAATCGCCTTCCACGTTGTTGACATCGGTGATCTCCACCATGTGCTGGTTGATGTCGGCCATGCGGCTCAGGCCATACAGCGTGCTGGCCACCATGAAGGCCAGGACCAGAAGGAAGCCCCCGTACAAACGGGTGCTGATCTTCATTGTTGCGAAATTCATCTTGGTTCTCCTCCGGTGTTGGCGACTTGATTTCGAAAAATCGTATGCAATAACAAATATAACTTTTTATTACGCACCACCACTATAGGATAGAGAAAACAGTTTTTCGTAAATTCCTTTCAAATCTATTGAAAATAATCCCTGAAACCCATTGCCTTGTCTACAAAAATCAGCCCAGGGCCTGCGCGAAATCGGCCAGCAGGTCCTCGGGGTCTTCCAGCCCGACCGACAGGCGGATCAGGCCATCGGCAATGCCCATGGCCGCACGCACCTCGGCACCCGCTTCCCAGAAGATCGTGGGCGCCACCGGGATGATCAGTGTGCGGGTGTCGCCCAGACCGGTGGCCTTGACCGGAATCTGCAGCCGGTTCACGAAGTCCAGGCAGGTGCTCGCGTCGCGCAGTTCGAAAGACAGCAGCCACGAGCCGGCCGAGAAATGTTTCTTCGCAAAACCGTGTTGCGGGTGCGATTCGAGCATCGGGTAATGCACCTTGACGATGGCCGGGTGTTTTTCGAGGAACCGGGCCAGTGCCATCGCCGTGGCACTGGTCTGCCCCACGCGCAAGGCCATGGTCTCGGCGCCAACGGAAATGGTGTGCGCATGCTCCGACGACAGCGTCCCCCCCATGTCGCGCAGGCCCTTCTTGCGGATCTGCGTCAAGCCCCACTGGCGGGCATCGCCCTTGCGGTAGTTGGCGAAGATATTGGGGCAGGCAGTCCAGTCGTAGACGCCGGTGTCGGTCACCGCACCACCAAGCGCGCTGCCGTGGCCGGCGATGGTCTTGGTCAGCGAATTCACCACCAGGCTGGCGTCCACCGACTTCGGCCGGAACAGCAGCGGCGAGGTGATGGTGTTGTCCACCACATAGATCAGGCCCTTGCCGCGGCACAACGCGCCGATGCCGGCCAGATCGGGCACCTGGGTGCCGGGGTTGGCAATGGTCTCGACGAAGACCATGCGGGTGTTGGGCTTGACTGCGGCGGCCACCTGGGTGGCGTCGGTGGCGTCCACCGTGGTGACTTCAATGCCCAGGTCGCGCAGCGTGCCGAAGATGCTGTTGGTGTTGCCAAACACAAACTTGCTGGCCACCAGATGGTCGCCCGCGCGCAGCAGCGTGAGAAACACCGCACTGATCGCCGCCATGCCGGTGGCGAAGCAGACCGTGCCCAACCCGCCTTCCATGCGCGTGATCTTGGTCTCTAGCGCGGCCGTGGTCGGCGTGCCCTGGCGCGCATAGTTGTAGGCGCCCTTGACCGTGCCCTGGAACACGCCGATCAATTCCTCGACCGTGTCGAAGCCGTACTGCACCGAGGTGTGGATCGGCTTGTGTACCCCACCATGCTCGACGCCGAAGGCCTTGTCGGAATGCAGGTTGCTGGTGGTAAATCCTTGCGTTGCCATGTTTTGTTCCCTTTGAGAGGGAACGATTATCCGCGCACGGATGGCAAGCGGTTTACTGCACGCCCACGGCGCCCTCCACGCGGTAGTACAGGCCGTACTGGTCGTCGGGCAGCACGGTGAACTTGCCCTCGACGATCACCGGCTCCAGGCTGTATTTGACCGGTGTCTTGGCCTTGACCTCGATCATGCTTTCCGGCCCGCCGGGAATGCAGAACGGGCAGGTCAGCGGCACCGAGGTCAACAGAAAGTGGGTCTGCTTTTCGTTGGCGTCCAGCGGCACCATGAAGCCCTGCACCCGCTGAATCTTCTGGTGCAGCGTGAGCTGGTTGACACCGAAGACCGGCAGCAGGCGGTTTTTTTCGTTGCGCGTCTTGACGCCGGTCAGCACCGACCACGGCACGATGTCCGAGCGCTCCTTGAGCGGGGCGAAGGCGCTGTTCGGGCTGTGCATGCCCGGGCCGGAACCCATCGGCACATCGAAGGCGGTGGTCTGCGCTGGCGGCGCAGCCGACGCCGGTGGCGTCTTGGTGCCGGCCTGCGCGTGAGCGGCCAGCAGGCAGACAAGCATCAGGGAAGTGAGGGATTTGGTCATGGCAGTCAGGCAGCTTAGACGTTAGCGGGAATTAAGCAAGGTGGTCACATCCAGCCGGTAGGCGCCGATGGCTGGCAGCGCCGCCGCCAGCACCGCCACTCCGGCGCCGAGCGCCGGCACCCACCACTCGGTCGGCAGCCAGATCCAGCCGGTCAGCGGCAGTGAACGTTCGGCCTGCAGCCAGGCGCCGACCAGCCCAGCCAGCCCGTGCCCGCCGAGCAGGCCGAGCGCAGTGGCCATCGCCGCCAGCAGCAGCGCCTCGGCCAGCACCAGGCCGGCCACCTTGGCCGGTGGCGCGCCGAGCATGCGCAGCATGGCCAGGTCGGCGCGGCGTTCGCGCACGGCATTCCACAGCGCAATGAACACACTCAGGCCGGCGGTCAGCAGCAGCACCGCGCCAAAACCGCGCAGCACCTCGGTGCCGACACCCACCATGCGCAGGAGCCGGGTGATCTCCACCGCCGGCGCGGCCGCCTGCATCTCGGTGGTGGTGTTGATGAAGCGCGGAAAACTCACCGCCGCCAGCGGACTCTTATAGGTGATCAGCGCCAGCGTGACTTCGCGTTCAGCTTCCATGGCCTTCTGGTCTTCCGCGTCGAGCGCGGTGGCTTTTTCATGCACCCGCCAGACCGACTCGGTGGCGGTCAACACCAGCCGGTCGAGCACGCAGCCGCAGGGCGCGAGCACGCCGGAGACGCGATACGGAAAGTCGCCGTGCACATGCCCGCCGCCGCCCAGGCCGTGTGATCCATAGAAGGTGTTGCCCACGGCCAGACCCGTGCCCTGCGCCACCTGCGCGCCCACCACGGCCTGCATCGGCTGGGTCCACAACACGCCTTGCGCCAGTTGCGCACCGTAATGCGCCACGTAGGCCGCTGTGGTGCCGGCGATGCGAAAGCCGCGGAAGCTGTCGCCCAGGCTGATGGGAATCAGCTTGGCCACGCGCGGGTCTTTTTCGATTTGCTGCACGGCCGATAGCGGGATGTTGCCGGTGGGCACATCGATGTGGAACACGCCGGCCAGGATCAGCTGCATGGCGCTGCCCTTGGCACCGATCACCACGTCGATGCCGGCCAGGTCGCGCTCGAAGGCACGGTCCATCTGCGTGCTGACCAGCCAGACAAAAGTGATGGACGCCAGGCCGAGCGCCAGCAACAGCAGGTTCAAGCTGGCAGCCAGCGGGCGCGACCAGAGGTAGCGGAAAGCGATGGCGACAATCTTCATGAAGGCTGGCCTGCCCCTTCCGTTCGCCGAGGCCCTATCTGGCAAATCATCGCGTCCGGCAATGCGGCGGCGACGCGGCCGTCATGGGTGGCGATCACCAGGGTGGCCTGGCTGCGGCGCGCGCTGACCGACAGCAGCTTCAGCGCCGCCTCCGCGGCATCGTCGTCCAGGCTGGCGGTCGGTTCGTCGGCGAGGATCACCTGGGGCTTTAGCAGCAGTGCACGGGCCAGCGCCACGCGCTGCGCCTGGCCGCCCGAGAGCTGGCTGGGCCGGCGCCGGGCCAGTTCGGCCAGGCCCAGGGCGTCGAGTGTGTCACGTACCGCTTGCGCGTCGTCAGGCGCGCCGGCGGCCCACTGCGCCATGGCCAGGTTGGCGCCCACACTCAGGGCTTCGCTCAGGTGCAGCTTCTGCGGCAGGAAGCCGACGGCACGGGCGCGCCAGGCGTCGCCAGCAATCTTCGGCAACGCGGCCAGGTCCTGCCCGGCCACCTGGATCTGCCCGGCGCTCGGCCGCAGCAAGGCCGCGGCCAGCGCGAGCCAGGTGGACTTACCCGCGCCCGACGGGCCCTTGAGCAGCAGCACCTGGCCTTGCGGCACATCGACATCGGGGAAAACAATTTCGGCCCCCGCGCCATAACGGTAGGCCAGCCCGGCGCTGCGGATCACGCGGGCACGCCGACGGTGTCCGGCGCGGCGGTGGCGCAGTCCACACACAGGCCGCGCACCGCGAAATCCATGCTCATGCCCTGGTAGCCCAGCGCCTGCAGCGCCGCCAGCGCAGATTGCGCGGCCTTCTCCAGATCATTGGCCTTGGCCTGCAGCGCGCCGGCCAGCGGACTGTCGCGGTGGCAGCTCTGGCATTCGAAATGCGGAATCGCATGCACGCTGGTCGGCATGGCCTGGTAACGGCGCACGCGGCTGGCGTCGACGCGGCACAGCAGCAGCCCGACCTGGGTCAGCCGGTCGATCAGGCGGTATAGCGTGACGCGGTCGAGCGCCGGTTCACCGCCCTCTTTGTCGCCCTCTTCGTCGCCGCCCTCTCCCGTCAACGCCATCTGCAGTTGCGCATGGGTGTAGCTGGTTTCCGGATGGGCCAGCAGCCAGCCGAGCACCCGCCGTGCGGCCGCGGTACGGCGCAGGCCGTGGGCCGACAACAAGGCATCGATCGGGTCGACGCAGGCGGAGGCCGAAGCGTCAACACTTTTGGAGGTGGATCTGGTGGCCATGACTTCGGGATGTTGGTGATCGATTTTCTGCTGACAACACAAATAACGCAACCAAGTTGCATTATAATGTATCGCAATCCGGTTGCATTATCGCGGCAATCGGGGCCTGCCAAGCCATCCACTTCGTAAAGATTGCCTCCCGTGCTCCCATCTTCAAAACCTGCCTTCCTGCACCGCAGCGTGCTGGCCTGGCCCGCCTGGCTGCGTGTGCTGGCCGTGCTTCCCTTCGTCTTGCTGTTGTGGCTGGCCGTGGCCTGGGCCAACCTGGAGGCCGTGCCATGGTGAGGCTGGACAACCTCACGGTGAGTTACCGCCAGCACCCCGCGCTGCACCATGTGAGCGGCCATTTCGCGCGCGGCTCGCTCACCGCGGTGGTCGGGCCGAACGGTTCGGGCAAAAGCACGCTGCTCAAGAGTCTGATGGGCCTGCTGCCGTGCGCGCCGGGCTGCATCCGTGTGGCGGCCAGGCGCGAGCGCATCGCCTACCTGCCGCAGCTCGCCGAGATCGACCGCGGCTTTCCGATGGCGGTGCGCGACTGCGTGCTGCTTGGCTGCTGGCCGGTCCAGGGCGCCTGGGGCGGCATCGGCGCCGCGCAACTGCAACGGGTGGACGCCGCGCTGGACGCCGTGGGCCTGACCGGTTTCGGCGCACGGCCGATCGGCAGTTTGTCCAGCGGACAGCTGCAACGCGTGATGTTCGCCCGCCTGCTGGTGCAGGACGCCGAGTTGATCCTGCTCGACGAGCCCTTCAACGCCATGGACAGCAAGACCACCGCCACGCTCCTGGCCCTGGTGCGGCGCTGGCACGGCGAGGCCCGCACCGTGGTGGCGGTGCTGCATGACGACGACCAGGTGCGCGCGCATTTCCCCCAAACCCTGCTGCTGGCCCGCGAATGCGTCGCCTGGGGCCCGACGGCCCAGGTGCTGACCGAGCCGCTGCTACGCCGAGCGCGCGGCATGGCCGAGGCCTGGGACGAGACGGCCGAGATCTGCACGGTGGACGAGGTGGATGAGGTGGACCAGGTTTCGCGGCCGGGCGCTGCATTCAAGGCGGCGGTCTGATGGACGCGCTGCACAGCTTCTGGGCGATCTTCATCGCGCCCTTCGCCGAATTCGCCTTCATGCGCCGCGCACTGGTCGCCACCCTGGCCCTGTCGCTCAGCGCCGCGCCGCTCGGCGTCTTCCTCACGCTGCGCCGCATGAGCCTGATCGGTGACGCGCTGAGCCATGCCATCCTGCCCGGCGTGGCCATCGGCTTCATGCTGTGCGGCCTGTCGCTGTCGGCCATGGCGCTGGGCGGCGTACTGGCCGGCATGCTGGTGGCGGCACTGGCCGGTTTCATCAGCCGCTCCACCGCGCTCAAGGAAGACGCGAGCCTGGCCGCGATCTACCTGATGGCGCTGGCGCTTGGCGTCACGCTCATCTCGCGCCACGGCACCCAGCTCGACCTGCTGCACATCCTGTTCGGCAGCGCGCTCGGCGTGGACGGGCCTGGCCTGCAGCTCGTCGCCTCGGTGGCCAGCGTGAGTGTGCTGCTGCTGGCCGCTGCCTACCGCGGCCTGGTGCTGGAGAGTTTCGATCCGGTGTTCCTCGCCGCCGCCGGCCAGCGCCGGCCCGGGCCCTGGGGACCTTGGGGGCCGTGGGGGCCGTGGGGGCCGTGGGTATGGCAACAAGGCTTCTTGATGCTGGTGGTGATCAACCTCGTCGCCGGCTTCCAGACCCTGGGCACCTTGATGGCCGTCGGACTGATGATGATCCCGGCCGTATCGGCCCGGCTATGGCACGACACCCTGCCCGCCCAGCTCGTCAACGCCAGCCTGCAGGCCATGCTGGCCGGCACCATGGGGCTGCTGCTCTCCTACCACTGCGACACGCCTTCGGGGCCAACCATCATCGGCTGCGCGGGTGCCCTGTACCTCGGCTCGCTACTCGTCGCCCCCGGTGGCTGGCTGCCGCGCTTCGCCAACCGCGCGCACCGCACCGCCTGAACGCAGCTTTTCTCCACTCCCATTTTTTCACTCCGCCGCCATAGGCTCTTCATGCAAAAACTGATTCGCAAACTACTCGCCCCCCTGGCCCTCGCCGTCTTGAGCACGGCCAGCTTCGGCGCCGACAAGATCCCGGTAACCGCCAGCTTCAGCATCCTCGGCGACCTGGTGCGTGTGGTCGGTGGCGACCGCGTCAGCGTCACCAGCCTGGTCGGCCCCGACCAGGACGCCCATGAATTCGAGCCCAAGCCGGCCGATGCCAAGAGCATCGTCCAGGCCAGGCTGTTCGTGGTCAACGGCCTGGGCTTCGAACACTGGGCGCAGAAGCTCGCGAAATCGGCCAACTACAAGGGCGCAACGGTGGTGGCCAGCAAGGGTGTGAAGGCCCGCACCATGACCGGTGAAGACGGCAAAAGCGTGGAGACCGATCCGCACGCCTGGCAGAACCCCGAAAACGTGGTGCTCTACGTACGCAACATTGCTGACGCTTTAAGCAAGATCGACCCCGAAGGCGCGGCCGCCTTCAAGGCCAACAGCGAAACCTATATGAAGGAACTGCAAGGCCTGGACACCTGGGCCAAGGAACAGTTTGCCGCGCTGCCCAAGGAAAAGCGCAAGGTGATCACCTCGCACGACGCCTTCGGCTACTTCGGCGCGCACTACGGCGTGGCCTTCCTCGCGCCACAGGGCATTTCCACCGACGCCGAGCCCAGCGCCAAACACGTGGCCCAGCTCATCAAACAGATGCAGCACGAGAAGATCAAGGCCATCTTTCTGGAGAACATGAGCAACACCAAGCTGCTCGAACAACTCAGCAAGGACGCCGGCGCCACCGTGGGTGCGAGCCTGTACGCCGATGCCTTGTCGGCCCCCGGCCAACCCGGCGCAAGTTATCTGCAGATGGCGCGCTACAACGTCACGGCGCTGCTGGCGGGCATGCAGAAAAACTAAGACGAGTCAGTTCTTCGCCAGCCGTGCAAAAGTCTTGCGGAACTTCGCCACCTTGGGCGCGGCAACCATCATGCAATAACCCTGGTTCGGGTTCTTGGCGAAGAAGTCCTGGTGGTAGTCCTCGGCCGGTGAATAGTTGCTGCGCGGCAGCACCTCGGTGACCACGGGGTGGCTGTAGGTCTTGCTCGCGGCGATCTCGGCCAGCACCTGCTTCGCCACTTCGGCCTGTTCCGGGGTCGAGGTGTAGATGCCGCTGCGGTACTGGGTGCCGACGTCGTTGCCCTGGCGGTTCGGTGTGGTCGGGTCGTGGACCACGAAGAAGATCTGCAGGATTTCCTCCAGGCTGATTTCCTCGGGGTCGAACTTCAGCTGCACCACCTCGTTGTGGCCGGTGCTGCCGGTACAGACCTGCTCGTAACTCGGCTTGAGCACATGGCCATTGCTGTAGCCGCTTTCGACGTCGGTGATGCCGCGCACGTTGACGAACACGGCCTCCGTGCACCAGAAACAGCCGCCGCCGAGAGTGATGGTTTCGGTGCCGGGCTTGCCGGCGGGGGTGGATGTGGAAGCTTGTTGCATGGACATGGTTTGTACCCTTTTTGCGGCCGCGCGGCTCAGAACGTTCTTATACACTTCGCAAAAACCGCGCCGCGCGGGTTGCGGCAGACGCCGAATCTCATCCATATGGCGCCTGGGTGCGCGCATTCAAGCATTGCCATTCAAGGGTCCGCCACTTGCAACTCGCCGAACTCAAGCCCATCCTCACCTCTTTGATCATGCCGCCTGCCGGGCCGCTGCTGCTGGCCGCACTGGGCTGGCTGCTGGTACTGCAGCGGCGCCGCATCGGCCACGGGCTCATCGTCTTCTCGCTGGCCGGCCTTTGGTTGCTGAGCTGCAATGCAGTGGCCATCCGGCTGGCTGCACAACTGCTGCCACAGACTCCGGCCCTGTCCCCGGCCAACGCCGCCGCCACGCTGCAGGCCCGGCACACCCAGGCCATCGTGGTGCTCGGCAGCGGCATCCTGCCGCAGGCGCCCGAATACGGAGAAGCCCAGCCCACGTCCGACGCGGCGGCGCGGCTGCGTTACGGCGCCTGGCTGGCCCGGCAGGCCAGGCTGCCGCTGGCCTTCGCCGGCGGCATCGGCTGGGCGGCGCAGGGCGAGGCCATGCAGCCCGAAGGCGAAGTCTCGCGCCACTATCTGGCGGGCGACTACGGCATCGCGCTGCGCTGGGTCGACGACCAGTCGCGCGACACCGCGGAAAACGCGCAGCAGATGTATACCCTGCTGGCCAAGGACGGCGTGCGGCGTATCGCCCTGGTCACCAGCAGCTGGCACATGCCGCGCTCGGTCCTGGTCTTCGAGCGGGCCGGCTTCGAGGTACTGCCGGCTCCCACGGTGTTCAACGTGCCGCAGCAGCGGCCCTTGCTCGAATGGCTGCCTTCGCTGCACGGGCTGTTGGGCTCTCAGCGTGTGCTGCGCGAGTGGGTCGGGCTGCTTGTGGCACGGGTCTGAAGCCGATGGATGCCCGCGGCTGTGCCAATTTGGCGACGCCCGCGTCGTCAAGCCCATCGGGCGCCCCTAGAATGACGGGGTTTGTCCCCTCGCTACACCAACACCATGACCACCCTCACTCCGCTCGAACAATCTCGTTTCAACATGATCGAACAGCAGATCCGTCCCTGGGACGTGCTGGAGCAGGCCGTGCTGGAGGAACTGGTGGCTGTCAAGCGCGAGCAATTCCTGCCGCCTGCGCTGCAGGCCTTCGCCTTCGTCGACATGGAAACCCCGCTGCCCGGCGGCCAGGCCATGCTGTCGCCGCGCGTCGAGGCCCGCGCGCTGCAGGACCTGCATGTGCAAAAGCATGAAAAGGTCTTGGAGATCGGCACCGGCTCGGGCTATATGGCGGCGCTGCTGGCCTACCGCGCCAAGCAGGTGCTGACGCTGGAGACCGTGCCCGAACTCGTGGCGCTGGCCCGCGCCAACCTGCAAAAGGCCGGCATCACCAATGTCGAAGTGCGCCAGGCCGATGGCGCCAAGGGCGCCGCGGCCGACGGTCCGTTCGACGTGATTGTGCTCAGCGGCTCGGTGCCCGAAGTACCGGCTGCGATCCTCTCGCAACTCAAGGTCGGCGGCCGCCTGTTCGCCGTGGTCGGCCAGGACCCGGTGATGCGCGCCACCTTCATCACCCGCACCGGCGAGGCCGCCTACGGCACCGTGCAGCCCTGGGACACCGATGCGCCGCGCCTGGCCGGCTTCCCCGAGCCTTCGGCATTCAGCTTCTGATCGCCCTGTCCCTCATATTTCAAAAAAGTCACCATGATTGCCCAAATTCCGCCCTCCGATCTGTCGTCATGGTTGGAGCAGGCGTCGGCCCAGGGCCAGCCCGTGGTGCTTGACGTGCGCGAGCCCTGGGAGCTGCAGACGGCCAGCGTCCAGGCCGAGGGCTTCACCCTCGTGGCCATCCCCATGAACGAGATCCCGGGCCGGCTGGCCGAGCTCGATCCCAAGCAACCGGTGGCCTGCCTGTGCCACCACGGCGCACGCAGCCAGCGGGTGGCACACTTCCTCGTGCAAAGCGGTTTCGAGGATGTCGTCAACCTGGCCGGCGGCATCGACGCCTGGTCGCTGCAGCGCGACGTCGCGGTGCCCAGGTACTGAGCGCCAAAGGATGTCCATGCCCAGCTTCCGTCCAACCCATCTTGCCGTGGCAGCCTGCCTGTCGCTGTCCGCCACGGCCCAGGCGCAAAGCCTCATCGAACTCTACGACGCCGCGCGCGCCACCGACGCCACCTACCAGTCGGCCAAGGCGCAGTTCGACGCCAACCTCGCCAAGTCCGACCAGGCCAAGGCCGCGATCCTGCCCTCGGCCAACCTGGCGGTCGGTGTGGACCGCAACCTGTTCGACAACAGCAACCCCAATTACCAGCGCGCCTATACCTCGCAGTCGGCCACGATCAGCGCCTCGCAGCCGCTGTACCGCCCCGGCAACTGGGCCAGCTACGAGCAGGGCCTGCGGCTGGTCGACCTGTCGCAGGCCCAGTTGCAGGCCGCCGAGCAGGATCTGGTGATCCGCGTGAGCCAGGCCTATTTCGACGTGCTGGGCGCCAGCGACAGCCTGACCTTCGTGCGCGCGCAAAAAAGCGCCGTGGCCGAACAGCTGGCCTCGGCCAAGCGCAACTTCGAGGTCGGCACCTCCACCATCACCGACTCGCGCGAAGCCCAGGCCCGCTACGACCTGGTGATCGCCCAGGAAATCGCCGCGGACAACGACCTGCGGGTAAAGAGGCTGGCGCTCGACCAGATCGTCAGCCGCGTCAACGCGCAGCCGAATCCGGTGATCGTCCCCATCGCCCTGCCCAACCTGCAGCCGCAGGACATCAATGGCTGGGTGACGCTGGCCGAGACCAGCCATCCCTCGGTGCTGCAAGCGCAGAACGCGCTCGACGTGGCCCGTTTGGAGACCACCAAGGCCAAAGCCAGCGGCAAACCCACGGTGGACCTGACGGCCGGCTACAACGTTTCGCGCAACCCGAACGGCACCTCCACCTCGGCGCTGCATTCGCGCAACAACACCACCAGCGTCGGCATGCAACTGAACCTGCCGCTGTTCGCCGGCTTCTCGATCCAGAATCGCATCCGCGAAACCCTGTCGCTCGAAGACAAGGCCGCGGCCGACCTCGAGGCCGCACGCCGCGGCGTCTCGCAGGCCACACGCACCGCCTTCTACGGCGTGTTGTCCGGTCTCGGTCAGATCAAGGCACTCGAAGCCGCCGAGGCCTCAAGCCAGAGCGCCCTGGAAGCCAACCAGCTGGGCTACCGCGTAGGCGTACGCATCAACATCGACGTGCTGAACGCGCAAAGCCAGCTCTACCAGACCAAACGCGACCTGGCCAAGGCGCGCTACGACGTGCTGGTGGGCAGCCTGCGGCTGCGCCAGGCCAACGGCACGCTCAAGCCCGAAGACCTGCAGGCCGTCAACGCGCTGCTGGCGCCCTGATGACTGACGGTGTGGTGGGGTTGGCACGAGCTTTGCTCCTCCAGGAACGCAAAGCTTTCTAGGGCCTGACACAGTTAACACGATGGATACGAGATGCCCGAGCAAAGCCGGCCGGTGAAGCCGAAGCCGGCGCTGATGAAACAACTCTGGTCCCGCCTGGCACTCTGGGTGGTCACGGTCCGGGACAGCTTCGTCGTGCTGCTGCCGATCACCTTCTTCGGCGTGACGGCGACCCTGCTCGGCAACCTCCCCTTCCCGGCCGCGCACCGCCTGATGGACCAGCTCCTCGGCGCGGGCTGGCAAGAAGCCACCCAAAGCGTGGTCAACGCCACCTACGGCGTCTTCGGCCTGGCGCTGGCGGTGGTGCTCAGCATCCGCCTGGCACGCCGACTGCCGGTCGCCGATGGCGACGAGGCGCTGCCGCAGGCCTGGGTCGGCATCGCCGCCCTGGTGAACTTCATGCTCTGCATCATGGTCAGCGGCAACCAGACCATGACCGCCCTGGGGCACGATTCCATGCTGCTGGGCCTGGTGATCGGACTGGCCACGCCAGAGTTGCTGCGCCCGCTGGCCGCGCTGGCGGCGATGCGCCGCGTGGCGCCCGACTACGACAGCGACCCGACCTTCTACCACGCCGTGCGCATGACCCCGCCGCTGGTGCTGGTCAGCCTCATCGTGATGCTGGCGGCCGAGGCCGCACAGGCCTTGCCGCCGCTGGGCCTGCGCTGGCTGGCCGCACAGCTGCCGGCGCTCAACCGCTGGATCGATGCGGACTGGCTGCTCGACAGCGCGGCGGTGCTGGTCAACCAGGCCCTGTGGTTCGTCGGCATCCATGGCGGCAAGGTGCTGGACCAGCAGGCGCAGGCGTTCTTCGGCGCCGCCGGCGCCGCCTACGACCCGGCGCTGGCCTGGCGCCCGCTGATCGACATCTTCGTGCACCTGGGGGGCTCCGGCGCCACCCTGGGGCTGATCCTGGCGCTGCTCATCGTGGCCCGCGAAGGGCCGTTCCGGCGCCTGGCCCTGGTCTCCCTGCTGCCGTCTCTCTTCAACATCAACGAACTGCTGATCTTCGGCCTGCCGATCGCCCTCAACCCGATCTTCCTGCGGCCCTTTCTGCTGGCGCCGCTGGCGCTGGCCCTGCTGGCCCTGGCCGCGGTGCACACCGGCCTGGTGCCGCTGCCACTGCAGCACCTGGCCGTGCCCTGGACCACGCCACCGCTGCTGTCGGGCTACCTGCTCAGCGATTCCTGGCGCGGCGCGGCGCTACAGGCGCTCGGCCTGCTGGTCAGCACGCTGATCTACCTGCCGTTCGTGCGCCGGGCCGAGGTGCAGCGCGCGCGCGGCCAAGTCGAAGCCTTCGACGCCGCCACCCGCATCATCCTCGCCCAGGGCCAGCGGCGTCTGCGCTCGGTGCAGCGCAACGACCAGGTGGGCCTGATCGCCCGCGGCCTGTTTACCGCACTGACGCGCGACATCGGCACGCCGGCGCTCACGCTGGCGTTCCAGCCCAAGCATGACCGCCACGGCGTGGCCGTGGGGGTGGAGGCGCTGCTGCGCTGGACACATGGACGCCATGGCCCGATCCGCGCCGACCTCGCCGTGACGCTGGCCGAAGACGGCGGGCTGATCCGCCGCCTCGGCGCCTGGGTGCTGGAGGAGGCCTGCGCGCGCAAGGCGCAATGGAACGCGCTCGGCCTGTCGCGCATCACCATGGCGGTCAATGTCTCGCCGCTGCAGCTCGGCGACCCGCAGTTGCCGGCGCTGCTGGCCCGCTGCCTGCAGCAGTACCACCTGGCGCCGGGCGAAATCGAGCTGGAGATCACCGAGAGCCAGGCCATCCCGGTGCGCCAGGTGGTGGACCAGAACCTGGCGGAGATCGTCGCCATGGGGGTTTCGCTGGCGATGGACGACTTCGGCATGGGCTATTCCTCGCTGCTGCACATGCGGCGCTTCAGCATCCACGCCATCAAGATCGACGGCTCGCTCACCCGCGACGTGCTCACCAACCCGACCAGCCGCGACATCATCCACACGATCGCCGCGCTGGGCCATACGCGCCATGTCGAGGTGGTGGCCGAGTTCGTGGAAACCGCCGAGCAGCGTGATGCCTTGGCGGCGCTGGGCTGCGGTGTCTTCCAGGGCTATCTGTACAGCCCGCCCTTGCCTTCGGCCGCCTGCGTCGAATACCTGTTGGCGCAGGGGGTGCGGGGCGACGACCAGGCACAGCGCACCGCAACAACCATGAACACCTGAAAGGCCGCGCGGATCAGGCTCTGGCGCCGGATTGTTCCGCCAGCAAGGCGGTGATGGCCGCGGCCGTCTTGCCCGCAGCACCCCGGTGTGCACCCGCGAAACGCGGGCCGGCCACGGCAGCTTCGGCCAGGGCCGCGGGCGCGTTGAGCAGATCGAGCGCTGCCTGCACCGCCTCGGCCATGCCGGCCACCCGGCGGGCCGCACCCGCGCCTTCCGCCAGCGTTGCCGCTTCGGAGAAATTGAAGGTCGACGGCCCCATCAGCACCGGGCAGGCACAGGCTGCGGCCTCGATCAGGTTTTGACCGCCAAGCGGCTCGAAGCTGCCACCGAGCAAGGCCAGGTCACCCAGTCCGAAATACAACGCCATCTCGCCGAGCGAGTCGCCAAGCCAGACTTCGGCCGGCTCGGGCCCATCCGTCCAGGCACTGCGCCGCGACAGGCTGAAGCCTTCGGCGGCGATCAGCGCCGCAACCTCGTCGAAACGCTGCGGATGGCGCGGCACGATCAGCCACTGCACATCGTCGACACCGTATTGGCCGTCGCCTGAAGACAGCGCGATCTGGGCCCGTACCCTGAGCGCCTGCAGGCTGCGCAGCAACTGGATTTCTTCGCCTTCGCGGGCACTCGCGAACAGCACGATGGGCCGGCCGGTGGTGTCGCGCCATACACGCCGCCAGGCCTGGCCGGTTTGCAGCCGGGCGGGGTCGGGCGAGGCATCGAACTTGAGGTTACCGAGCACGCCACGCACCGGCGTGCCAAGCGAGCGCAGGCGCGCCGCGTCGTCCTCGGTCTGGGCCCATGCCGCCGCCAGGCCGCCGTAGGCCGGCCGCGCCAGCACCGCCAGACGCTCGGTCTGCAGCAGGGTCTTCTCGCTGAGCCGCGCATTCACCAGCACCAGCGGCACACCGGCCTCGGCGGATTTCGCCACCAGGTTCGGCCAGATCTCGGTCTCCATCAGGATGCCGATGCTCGGCTTGAAATGCGCCAGAAAGCGCCGCGTCGCCCCCGCCGAATCCCAGGGCTGCCACACCTGCACGTCACCGGGCCGCAACAAGGCCCGGCCCTCGGCGCGCCCGGTGGCCGTGCCATGGGTCAGCAGCAGCCGCATCTCCGGCATCGCCTCACGCAAGGCCTTCAACAAAATCGCGGACGTGCGGGTCTCGCCGAGCGACACCGCGTGCAGCCAGACAAAGCCGCTGCCGGCCGGCACCTCGTACCGCCCGAAGCGCTCCTCCACCGCCTGCAAATACCCCGGCTCCGCCACCCCCCGCCGCCGCATCTTGCGCCGCAGCAGCGGCTGCGTGAGCCACATCAAGAAAGAATACAAACGCAGAATCAAATCATTGCCTCAAAACCGTTGGAGTCCGGCAGCACCGCCGCCCCTCACCCTCACCCTCTCCCCCAAGGGGCGAGGGAACCATACCGGCGCGCGACCTTAACACCAGCGCGCCACAACGCGACACGGCATCAAAAAAGCGCCCCTTCCAGAACGCCGCGGAACCGGCTCCGCCGGGCCGCCAGCGTTGCCCCCTGCAGGGGGTGGGCGGCTACACGAAGTGAGCCAACCTGGGGGGGAGCCTATCACTCCCGAAGGGAGGCCAGGGCCGACGCCTGCATCCAGGCCTGCCACACGCTGTCCACCGTCGGCGTGGGCTCGGCGAACACGCTGATCTGGTGGTCGGACTCCAGCGGGCCGGTGCGCCAAACGGAGTCGAAGTTGTAGATCTGCACCACCGGCAGGTCGAGCGCCACCGCGATGTGGCTGAGGCCGCTGTCGAGTCCGATCACCCCCAGCGACTGCGCCAGCGCGTCGACCATGGCGTCGGTGGTCATGCGCGGCCAGACCACGGCCTGGGTGAGCCGGCCGGCGATGCTTTCGCTGCGCCACTGCTCTTCGTCGCTGCCATGCACGAAGGCCACGGTGTAGCCCAGGCCGTTGAGCCGGTGGCCGAGCTCGAGCCAGTGGCTTTCGGGCCATTGTTTTTCGGGCCGCGAACTGCCGTGGATCAGCACCACCACCGGCGCGGGGGTGCTGGAGCCCGAGTCGAAAAAATCCTGGGCGATGTTCATGATCGCCGTCGATTCCGGCGTGGAACGCACGGTGATGCCATACGAGATGCGCGCCGGCAGCGCGTAGACCAGCGAGCGGGCGCACATCACGCGCGAACGCTGTGCCGCATGCAGGTGCGCCTCCACCGGAATCGCCACGTCGGCGATCCGGCGCGTGGGCGGCTCGAAGCCCGAGCCCTCGGCCTGGTCGGTGAGCGTATAGCGCAGGCCGTTCGGGTTGAGCCGGGCCATCTTGGCCACCAGCGAAGACTTGCTCTGGCCCTGCAGGTCGAGCACGGCGTCATAACTCTCGTACTGCAGGTCGGCCATGAAGGCCCGCCAGGCCGTGCGCGTGTCGGCGGTGAACACCGTCTGGCGCCAGCGCCGCAGATCGCATTCGACCACGCGGTGCACGGCGTCGCAGCGGCGCACCAGGGGTGCGAAGCCGGGCTCGACCACCCAGTCGATCTGGGTGCCCGGCAGCTCCGAGCGGATGTCCTGCAGCGCCGGCATGGCGTAGACCACGTCGGCGAGCGTTGACAACTTGACGATCAGGATGTTCATGCGGGCACAGGCACCACGAGCGGCGCATGGAAGTTCTGCCACACAGATTGCCATGCCTGCCAGACCGTGTCCACCTCCGGCGCCTCGGCGCCGCCCACGGCCACCTGGTGCGCGCTGCCGAGCGGGCCGGCGCGCCAGATGCGCGGCTGGCTGAAGATCTGCACATGCGGCAGGTTCAGCGCCACCGCCAGATGGCTCAGGCCAGAATCCACACCGATCACGCCGACACAACCGGCCATCTGCGCGGCCAGCGCCGGCAGGCCCATGCGCGGCAACACCCGGGCCTGGGGACCAATGGCCTCGCACAGCTGCCGCGCGAACTCGGCCTCGGCGGCATTGGCCTGGGGCACGCTCACCGGCAGGCCCTGGGCCACCAGCCGCCGGCCGACCGCGGTCCAGCGCGCCAGCGGCCATTCGTTGTCGGCGCGGGTGGTGCCGTGCACCAGCATCACGCTGCCGTCGGGCCCGGCCGGCGCGATCTTCAATTCGTCATAACAGATGCCGTCTTCGCGCGGCGGATAACCGAGCGCCAGCGCCGCCAGCCGGCGATAGCGCTGCAGCGAATGGATGCGCGGCGGCATCGGCTGGGGCTGCTGCACCATGAAGCGCACCGGCCATTCGTAGCCGCAGTCTTCGCTGCCATTGCCATAGGTGGCACGCCAGCCGCCCGGAGCGAGCCGGGCGCGGCGCGCGATCAGGGCCGACTTGATCAGGCCCTGGAAGTCGATCACCACGTCATAGGCCACACTCTGCAGCGTTTGCGCGAAACGCGACTTCTCGGCGCGCACGGCCGGGCTGAACGGCGTCTTGCGCCAGCGCCGCTGCGCCACCGGGATCACCCGCGCGAGGCCGGGCACGGTGGCCTGGAGCAGCGGCGCGAAGGCTTCCTCGACCACCCAGTCGAAGCTGGCGCCGGGCAGCGCCTGGCGCATGTCGTGCAGGGCGGGCAAGGTCTGGATCACATCGCCCAGGGACGACAGCTTGACGATCAAAAGACGCATGCCTGCTCGCTCGACAAGTCAGTTCCCCACCGCGCTACCACGCAGCCCACGATGCATGCTTCGGGGGTGTGCCATCTCAATGTGCGGGTGCGGCAAAGCTCGCGTCCGGCTTGACCTGGCGCAGCAGTTTCAGCATGTCGGCCTCGATGCGGTGCAGGGCTTCCTCGGTGTGGCCCTCGAAGCGCAGCACCAGCACCGGCGTGGTGTTGGACGCGCGCAGCAGGCCGAAGCCGTCCGGCCAGTCGACACGCAGGCCGTCGATGGTATTAATCTCGGCCGGTGCCGGGAAGTTGGCCAGCGCCACAGCTTCGGCGACCAGCTTGGGCGGCTCGCCCTCATGGCACGCCACGTTGAGTTCGGGCGTCGAGAAGCTGGTGGGCAAGGCGTTGAGCACGGCACTCGCGTCGGGCGACTTGCTGACGATTTCCAGGAGGCGCGTGCCGGCATAGGTGCCGTCGTCGAAGCCGTACCAGCGCTCCTTGAAGAAGATGTGGCCGCTCATCTCGCCACCCAGCGGGGCTTCGCCACCGCCGGCCTCGATCTCGCGCATCTTGGCCTTGATCAGCGAATGGCCGGTCTTGTACATCAAGGGTTTGCCACCGGCTTCGCGCACGGCCGGGGCCAGGCGCTGCGAACACTTCACGTCGAACAGGATCGTGCCGCCGGGCACGCGGCTCAGCACGTCGCGCGCGAACAGCATCATCTGCCGGTCGGGGTAGATGTTGACGCCTTCGCGGGTCACGATGCCCAGGCGGTCGCCGTCGCCGTCGAAGGCCAGGCCGAGCTCCGCGCCCGAAGTCTTGAGTGCGGCGATCAGGTCCTTCAAATTCTCGGGCTTGCTCGGATCGGGATGGTGGTTCGGAAAGTTGCCGTCGACCTCGCTGAACAGTTCGATCACTTCGCAGCCGATGGCGCGCAGGATGCCGGGCGCCGAAGCACCGGCGATGCCGTTGCCCGAATCGACCACGATTTTCATCGGCCGCGCGAGCTTGATGTCGGAGACGATGCGCGCCGTATAGGCGGCCAGCACGTCGGCCTGCAGGATCTTGCCGCCGTCCTTGAGCTTCCAGGACTCGGACTCCATCATCTTGCGGATGGCCTGGATTTCCTCGCCATAGATGGCACGGCCGCCCATGACCATCTTGAAGCCGTTGTAGTCGCGCGGGTTGTGGCTGCCGGTCACCTGGATGCCGCTCTTGCACAGCGTGCTGGCCGCGAAATACAGCATCGGCGTAGTGACCATGCCGACGTCGATCACCTCGATGCCGACGGCGGCCAGGCCGCGCATCAGCGCGGCGCTGAGGTCGGGCCCGCTCAGGCGGCCGTCGCGGCCCACGGCCACGGTCTTCTCGCCTTCGGCCAGCGCAATGCTGCCGAACGCCCGGCCAATGCCTTCGGCGACCTCCGCGGTGACGGTGGACGGCACGATGCCGCGGATGTCGTAAGCCTTGAAGATGGAAGCTGCGATCTGCATGAAGGGTTCCTCTCTGAATGTCATTCGGCGTCTGGGGTCAACGAGCCGGATTGTAGGGTTGCAAGACGCGTGCGAATGCTTTGCGGCATCGGTAAAAAATCCAGCTGGTAAGCGAGTGTTTCAAGCAGATTAACGCAGCGGCGCCGGCCCGGAAGCGCTGAATTTTGGGGCCGGGTGCCAGTTCGGGCTCAAGCCCTGGTACATCGCCAGATACTGCCGGGCCGCCGCGGCCCAGGTGAAATTCTGCGCCATGCCGCGCTGCTGCAACACGGCCCAAACGGCCGGCTGGCGGTAGGCCGCCACGGTGCGCTCCAGCGCCACGGTCAGCGCGGCGGGCAGCGCCGGGCCGAACATGAAGCCGGTGGCCAGCGGGTTGGGCGCGGCGGCGTCGCCGGCGTCGACCACGGTGTCCACCAGCCCGCCCACATGGCGCACCACCGGCACCGTGCCGTAGCGCAGCGCATACAGTTGGGTCAGCCCGCAGGGTTCGAAGCGTGAAGGCACCAGCATGGCGTCGCTGCCGGCCACCATGGCATGGGCGAAGTTCTCGTCGTAGCCGAGCCGCACCGCGACCATGCCCGGATGGGCGGCGGCGGCGGCACTGAAGGCGGCCTCCAGCGGCAGGTCGCCACTGCCCTGCACCGCCAGTTGCGCGCCCTGGGCCAGCAGGTGGGGCAAGGCGGCCAGCACCAGGTCCAGCCCTTTTTGCGAGGTGAGCCGGCTGACCACGCCAAACAGCGGCGTGCCCGGCTCCACCCGCAACCCCAGCGCCTGCTGCAGCGCGGCCTTGCATTGGGCCTTGCCGGCCAACGCCTGGGCCGAATACGGCGCGGCGATCACGCCGTCGGTGGCCGGATTCCAGACCGTGTCGTCCACGCCATTGAGAATCCCCGACACGTCGCGGCCACGTGCCCGGATCACACCGTCCAGGCCGCAGCCGAACTCGGGCGTGGCGATCTCGCCCGCGTAGGTAGGGCTGACGGTGGTGACGTGCTGGGCATATTTCAGGCCGGCCTTCATGAACGACACCTGGCCGTGGAATTCGAGGCTGGCCGGCATCATGAAGCGCGACGGCAGGCCGAGCAGCGGAAAGTCTCCCGGGTCGAACAGGCCCTGGTAGGCCAGGTTGTGCACGGTGAACACCGTGGCCGCACTCGACGCCGGGTGCGCCGACACATAGGCGCAGGCCATGGCCGCGTGCCAGTCATGGGCATGCAGCACGTCGGCCTGCCAGTCGGGTTCGAGCTCGCCTGCGGCAATGTGCGCGGCCACCCAGCCCAGCAGCGCGAAACGCTGGGCGTTGTCTGGCCATTCGCTGCCGTCCGGCGCCTGGTAGGGGTTGCCCGGGCGCTTGTACAAGTAAGGCGCATCGACCACATAGGCCGGTACGACGCTGCCGGCCAGCACGCCGCGGCGCAGGGTGACCTTGGCCGCACCGAAGGCGGCACCGAGCTCGCAGACCACCTGCGGCTGCGCCAGCCCGGCCAGGATCGCCGGCAGGCCGGGCAACACCAGGCGCACATCGGCCCCCTCGGCGATCAAGGCCTGCGGCAGCGCGCCGACAACGTCGGCCAGGCCCCCTGTCTTGACCAGCGGAAAAATCTCCGCCGCAACTTGCAATATTTTCATTCAGTCGACTTTGCCAATTTGTCCAGCATCGGCGGCGTCACCAGGGTGATGCCGTTTTCGCTGCGGTAGAAACGACGCGCATCGGCTTCGGCGTCTTCGCCGATCACCATGCCGTCGGGAATGTGGCAGCCGCGGTCGATCACGGCGCGGAGGATGCGCGCGCCCCGGCCCACCTGCACGTCCGGCAGCAGTACCGCCCAGCCCACGGTTGAATAGGAATGCACGCGCACGTTGGAGAACAGCACCGAGCGGAACACGCTGCCCGAGACGATGCAGCCACCCGACACCAGCGACTCGATGGCCATGCCGCGGCGATCTTCCTGGTTGTGCACGAATTTCGCCGGCGGCAACTGCGCCTGGTAGGTCCAGATCGGCCAGTGCGTGTCGTACATGTTGAGCAGCGGGTCGGTGGCGGTGAGGTCGATGTTGGCGTCCCAATAGGCATCGATGGTGCCGACGTCGCGCCAATAGGGTTCGTCGCCCTCCTTGTTGGGCACGCAGCTCAGGCCGAAGGGGTGGGCCACGGCGTTGCCCTCGCGCACTGCGCGCGGAATGATGTCCTTGCCGAAGTCGTGGCTCGAATCGGGGTCGGCCATGTCGCGCTCGAGTTCGTCGTACAGGTACTTGGCGTTGAAGATGTAGATGCCCATGCTGGCCAGCGCCATGTCGGGCTGGCCGGGCATGGGCGGCGGGTCGGCCGGCTTTTCGAGGAAGTCGGTGATCATGCTGTTCTCATCGACCGCCATCACGCCGAAGGCCGTGGCCTCCTTGCGCGGCACGGCAATGCAGGCCACGGTGCAGTCACGGCCCTTGGCCACGTGGTCGGCCAGCATCAGCGCGTAGTTCATCTTGTAGATGTGGTCGCCGGCCAGCACCACGATGTAGTCGGCGCCGTAACTCTCCAGGATGTCGCGGTTTTGCTGCACGGCGTCGGCCGTGCCGCGGTACCAATGTTCGTTGTCGTTGCGCTGCTGGGCCGGCAGCAGGTCGACGAACTCGTTCATCTCGTTCTTGAGAAAAGCCCAACCACGCTGCAGGTGGCGTAAAAGACTGTGAGATTTGTATTGGGTGATGACACCGATGCGGCGGATGCCGGAATTGAGGCAATTCGACAACGCGAAGTCGACGATGCGGAACTTGCCGCCGAAATAGACCGCGGGTTTGGCCCGCTTGTCCGTCATGTTCATCAGGCGGCTGCCGCGCCCGCCGGCAAGCACCAGCGCGATGGCGCGCTTGGGCAGATCAAGACTCTGGGCCAGTTCGTTTGTCTTCACGGTTGCCTCCAATTTTCACATGTGTGCACAGTCGTTTTTGATTTCGCACAAGCATCTTAAAGGAGGTGCTCCACGTACGGGCGCCTGGCCTATGTTTTTGCCGCCAATCCAAGCTTGCGGGAACGCAACCGCGCGGTTACCTTAGGGTTACCCCGTGCGAGAATGATTTTGAAGGTGCCTGCCTACCCAACTTCGATGAACCGCCGCATCCGGCCACAAAGGATCCCATAGTGACCAAAACCGCTTCTTCCGCGTCCCCCGCTTCTGCCCCTTCAGCCGATCTCCAGGCCGCCATCGACCGGCACCTGCTCGACACCGTCGGCGTCGCGTCCGCCAACGCCACGCCCACCGACCTGATGCAGGCCGTGGCGCTGGTGGCGCGCCAGCAGCTGTCGCAGCGCTGGGTTGCCGCGCAGGCCCGCGAACACGAGGCCAAGGCCCGCCGCGTGGTCTACCTGTCGATGGAATTCCTCATGGGCCGCACCATGTCGAACGCCCTGGGCGCGCTGAACCTGCGCGGCGCCGCGGCCGCCGGACTGGCGCACTATGCGCAGACATTGGAAGAGGTGTGCGAACGCGAACCCGACGCGGCGCTGGGCAATGGCGGCCTGGGCCGGCTGGCCGCCTGTTTCCTCGACTCGATGGCCACCGTCGGCCTGCCGTCCTTCGGCTATGGCATCCGCTACGAATACGGCATGTTCGCCCAGGACATCCAGAACGGCGCGCAGATGGAATACCCCGACCCCTGGCTGGAAAACGGCACGCCCTGGGAATTCCCGCGCGCCAACATCACCTACCCGGTGCGCTTCGGCGGCTGGGTCGAGCCGGTGGACGGCAAATCGGTGTGGCGCCATGCGGGCGAAGTCGCCGCCAAGGCCTACGACATGGTGGTGCCCGGCCACGGCACCGACAAGGTCAGTACCCTGCGGCTGTGGAAGGCCGTGGCACCGGCCCACATCGACCTGAACGCCTTCAACACCGGCGACTACGCCCGTGCGGCCAGCGCCAAGAACGAATACGAAAACATCTCCTGGGTGCTCTACCCCAACGACAGCACGCCGGCCGGCCGCGAGCTGCGGCTCAAGCAGGAATACTTCTTCGTCGCCGCCTCGGTGCAAGACCTGATCCAGCGCCACCTGAGCGAACACCCCACGCTGCTGAACCTGGCGGACAAGGTGGCCATCCACCTCAACGACACCCACCCCGCCATCGGCGTGGCCGAGCTGATGCGGGTGCTGCACGACGAATACGGCCTGGCCTGGGTCACGGCCTGGGCGATCTGCCGCAAGACCTTCTCGTACACCAACCACACGCTGATGCCCGAGGCGCTGGAGACCTGGCCGGTCGGCCTGATCCAGCACGTGCTGCCTCGGCACATGGAGATCATCTTCCGCATCAACAAGGAATTCCTGGACGAGGCCGCGGCGCACCGCCCCGGCGACAACCAGTTCCTGGCGCGGCTGTCGCTGATCGACGAACACGGCGAGCGCCGCGTGCGCATGGCGCATCTGTCGATCGTGGGCAGCCACAAGGTCAACGGCGTGTCGGCCCTGCACTCCGAGCTGCTGGTGCAGACCATCTTCGCCGACTTCGCCAGCATCTGGCCCGAGCGCTTCACCAACATGACCAACGGCGTCACGCCGCGCCGCTGGCTGGCCCAGGCCAACCCCGAGCTGTCCGCCCTGCTCGACAACACCCTGGGTACCCATTGGCGGCTCGACCTCGACCAGCTGCATCGCCTGCGCGGACACCAGCACGACCATGCCTTCCAGAAAGCCTTCATGGCCGTCAAGCGCGCCAACAAGGTGCGACTGGCCGCGCTCATCGCGCGCACCACCGGTGTGAAGGTCAGCCCGGACAGCCTGTTCGACGTGCAGGTCAAGCGCATCCACGAATACAAGCGCCAGCTGCTCAACGTGCTGCACGTGGTGACGCGTTACCAGGCCATCCTGGCCTACCCCGAGGGCCTGAACGGCCAGCCCTGGGTGCCGCGCACGGTGATCTTCGCCGGCAAGGCCGCGTCGAGCTACGTCACCGCCAAGTCCATCATCCGGCTGATCCACGACGTGGGCGCGGTGGTCAACAACGACCCGCGCATCGGCGACAAGCTCAAGCTGGTGTTCGTGCCGAACTACGGCGTGTCGGTGGCCGAGGTGATCATGCCCGGCGCCGACCTGTCCGAGCAGATCTCCACCGCCGGCACCGAGGCCTCGGGCACCGGCAACATGAAGCTCGCGCTCAACGGCGCGCTGACCATCGGCACCGACGACGGTGCCAACATCGAGATCCGCCAGAACGTCGGCGACGACAACATCTTCATCTTCGGCCTGAAGACGCCCGAGGTGCAGGCCCTGCGGCACAGCGGCTACCAGCCGATGCGCTACTACGACAGCACGCCCGGCCTCAAGGCCGTGCTCGACGCCATCGCCGGCGGCCAGTTCTCGCCGGCCGAGCCGGGCCGCTACCGTGCCCTGATCGACTCGCTGCTCTGGGGCGGCGACCACTACCTGCTGCTGGCCGACTACGCGGCCTACGTGGCGGCGCAGGCACAGGTCGACGAGTTGTACCGCCAGCCCGAGGCATGGTGCGCGCGCGCCATCGCCAACGTGGCCGGCATGGGGGTGTTTTCGTCCGACCGCACCATCAGGGAATACGCACAACAGATCTGGCACATCGAACCAGACGCGATCAAGCACTAAAAATCAAGACAAAGCCGCATGCTGAATCCCCAAGACATCGAAGCCATCGTCAGCGGCCGGCACGGCGATCCGTTCGCGGTGCTCGGGCCCCATCCGCTGCCCGACGGCCGGGTGTCGGTGCGCGCCTTCCTGCCGGGCGCTTCGGCGGTGGAGGTGCTCGACATCGCCACCGGCCGGCTGCTGGCCAACCTGGCGCAATGCCATCCCGAGGGCTTCTTCGAAGGCACGGGCGCAGCACCCGCGGTGGAGTCGTATTGCTTCCGCATCTTCTGGCAAGACGGCCACCACACGCTGGAAGACGACCCCTACCGCTTCGGGCTGCTGCTGAGCGACCTCGACATCTGGCTCATCGGCGAAGGCTCGCACCTGCGCCCGCACGAGGTGCTGGGCGCAAGCCTGCGCCACATCGACGGCGTGGAAGGCACGAGCTTCGCCGTCTGGGCGCCGAACGCCGCGCGGGTCAGCGTGGTGGGCGACTTCAACTTCTGGGACGGCCGCCGCCACCCGATGCGCCTGCGCCGCGAATGCGGCGTATGGGAAATCTTCGTGCCCGGCGTGGCCGCTGGCGCGCGCTACAAATACCGCATCCACGCGGGCACAGGCGAACAGCTGCCGGACAAGGCCGACCCGTATGCGCTGCAGGCCGAACTGCGCCCGGCCACGGCCAGCGTCGTGGCCCCGATGCCCGCGCTGCAGCCGGGCAATCCGGCGCGCCGCGCCGCGAATGCACTGAGCGCGCCGATGAGCATCTACGAGGTGCACCTGGCCTCGTGGCGGCGCGTCGCCGAAGATGGCGACCGCTGGCTCAGCTGGGACGAACTGGCCGACACCCTGGTGCCCTATGCCGTGGACATGGGCTTCACCCACCTGGAGCTGATGCCGGTCAGCGAACACCCGTTCGACGGCTCCTGGGGCTACCAGCCGATCGGCCTGTACGCGCCCACCGCGCGCTTCGGCGAACCCGAGGGCTTCCAGCGCTTCGTGGCCAGCTGCCATGCGGCCGGCCTGGGCGTGCTGCTCGACTGGGTGCCGGCGCACTTCCCCACCGACGCCCACGGCCTCGGCCGTTTCGACGGCACGCCGCTGTATGAATACGCCGATCCGCGCGAAGGTTTCCACAACGACTGGAACACGCTGATCTACAACCTGGGCCGCACCGAGGTGCGCAACTTCCTGGTCGGCAACGCCTTGTACTGGCTGGAGCGTTTCGGCGTGGACGGCCTGCGCGTCGATGCCGTGGCCTCGATGCTCTACCGCGACTACAGCCGCAAGCATGGCGAATGGATACCCAACGTGCACGGTGGCCGCGAAAACCTGGAGGCCATCGATTTCCTCAAACGCATGAACGAAGTGGTCGGCAGTGAGCGGCACGAAGCCGTCACCCTGGCCGAAGAGTCGACCTCGTTCCCCGGTGTGTCGCGCCCCACCTATGCCGGTGGCCTTGGCTTTCACTACAAGTGGAACATGGGCTGGATGCACGACACGCTGAGCTACATGCAGCGCGACCCGCTGTACCGCAAGCACCACCAGGGCGAGCTCAGCTTCGGCCTGGTCTACGCCTTCGACGAGAACTTCGTGCTGCCGATCTCGCACGACGAAGTGGTGCACGGCAAGGGCTCGCTGCTGACCAAGATGCCGGGCGACCGCTGGCAGCAGCTCGCCAACCTGCGCGCCTACCTGGGCTTCATGTTCGGCCACCCGGGCAAGAAGCTGCTGTTCATGGGTTGTGAATTCGCGCAGGAACGCGAATGGAATTTCGCGCAGAGCCTGGACTGGCACCTGCTGGCCAATCCGCAGCATGCCGGCGTGCAGGCCCTGGTGCGCGACCTGAACCGGCTCTACCGCGACACGCCGGCGCTGCACGAACTCGACTGCTCGCCCGCCGGCTTCGAGTGGATCGAACACCAGGACGCCGAACATTCCGTGCTGAGCTTCGTGCGCAAAGGCAACGCAGCCAACAGCCATGTGCTGGTGGTCTGCAACTTCACGCCCGAAGTGCGCCACGCCTACCGCGTCGGTGTGCCCGAGGCTGGGCAGTACCGCGAGCGGCTCAATACCGATTCGCAGCATTACGGCGGCAGCAACACCGGCACGCCATTGGGCGCGGCCAGCACCGAGCCGGTTGCCTGGCACGGGCGGGCGCAGTCCTTGCAACTGACCCTGCCACCATTGGCCACCGTGATGTTCGAGTGGAACGCCTGACAACATGAGTTCGAGATTTTCCGGCTACCTGCTGAGCGACGAGCAGACCGACGAGCACCCCACCCTGCTGCCCGGACTGCCCTGGCCGCTAGGCGCCAGCTGGGACGGCCAGGGGGTGAACTTCGCGGTGTTTTCGGCCAACGCCCAGGCCATGGAACTCTGCCTGTTCAGTGCAGATGGCTCACGGGAAATTGCACGCCACATGCTGCCGGCCCATACCAGCGACGTCTGGCACGGCTACCTGCCGGGCGCCGCGCCGGGCCTGGTCTACGGCCTGCGTGCGCACGGCCCCTGGCGGCCGGACCGCGGCTTGCGCTTCAATGCCGCCAAGCTGCTGCTCGACCCGTATGCGCGCGACATCGTGGGCAGGTTCGAATGGCGCGAGGAACACTTCGCCGCCGACCGCCAGCACCCGATGCACATGGACACCCATGACAACGCCGCCTTCGCGCTGAAGGCCCGGGTGGTGAGGACCGACGACTTCGACTGGGGCGAGGTGAAGCCGCCACACACGCCGCTGGCCGACACCGTGCTCTACGAGCTGCACGTCAAGGGTTTCTCGCAGTGCAACCCGCAAGTGCCGCCGGCCCTGCGCGGCAGCTACGCCGGGCTGGGCCACCCTGCGTCGATCGCCCACCTGCACCGCCTGGGCATCACCGCGGTGAGCCTGCTGCCGGTGCACTACCCGGTGGACGAGGAGCGGCTGAACCGCATGGGCCTGCGCAACTACTGGGGCTACAACACCCTGGCCTTCTTCGCCGCCAGCCCGCACCTGGCCAGCCACGACCAAGGTGACCAAGATGACCAAGGCATGTCACCGCGCGATGAATTCCGCCACATGGTCAAGGCGCTGCATGCGGCCGGCATCGAGGTGCTGCTCGACGTGGTGTTCAACCACACGGCCGAGTCGGACGAGACCGGCCCCAACCTCAGCTTCCGCGGCCTCGACAACGCCAGTTATTACCGCCTGCCGCCCGACGACCGCGCGCACTACGAGAACCACACCGGCTGCGGCAACACGGTGGACATCCGCCAGCCGCGTGTGCTGCAGCTGGTGATGGACAGCCTGCGCTACTGGGTCGGCGAGATGCATGTCGACGGCTTTCGTTTCGACCTGGCCTCGGTGCTGGGCCGCGGCGACAACGGCTTCGAGCGCGGCGGCGCGTTCTTCACCGCGGTGGCGCAAGACCCGGTGCTGTCGCGCGTGAAGATGATCGCCGAGCCCTGGGACATCGGCCCCGGCGGCTACCAGGTCGGTGGTTTTCCGCGCGGCTGGCTCGAGTGGAACGACCATTTCCGCGACAGCATGCGCAGCTTCTGGGTGCAGACCGCCGCCCATCCCGGCCGGTCGGTGCCAGGCGTGAGCCGCGGTGCGTTCGCGCTGCGCCTGTGTGCTTCTTCGGACCTGTACCAGCCGCGCCAGCGCGCACCCGCCGAATCGGTGAACTACGTAGTCTCGCACGACGGCTTCACGCTCGCCGACCTGCTGAGCTACAACCACCGCCACAACCTGGCCAACGGGGAAGACAACCGCGACGGCCACGGCCACAACCTCGGTTTCAACTGCGGCGCCGAGGGACCGAGCGGCGACCCGGCCATCCTCGCGCTGCGTGCGCGGCTGCAGCGCGCGCTGCTGGCCACCACGCTGCTGGCGCAGGGCACGCCGATGCTTTGCGCCGGCGACGAACTCGGCCACACCCAGGGCGGCAACAACAACCCGTATTGCCAGGACAACGCCACCACCTGGATCGATTGGTCGGCGGCCGATGACGCGCTCATCAGCTTCACCGCCCGTGTGTTGTGGCTGCGGCGCCAGGCCCTGCCCTTCGGCAACCACTGGTACAGCGGCCTGACCGACGCGCTCGGCCTGCACGACCTGGCCTGGATGCAGCGCGACGGCGCGCCGCTGCAGGGCGGCGCCTGGGACGACCCGCTCGAACGTGTGCTCGGCTGCCTCATCGGCAGCCCCGGCCGGGCCCGCGCTCCGCTCTTGCTGCTGGTCAACGCGGATGCGGTCGACCACGGCTTCATGCTGCCGGCCGGCGTCTGGCAGGCCATGCTCGACAGCAGCCAGCCCACCGGCAGCGCCGACTGGTATGGCCAGGGCGAGACCCGTTTCCCGCTGCCGGCGCACAGCCTGGTGGTGCTGGCCGCGGCCGGCGCCGACCTCGACCCACCCTGATATTTTTCTCCGAGCGAAGACCCATGCGACTCCCGCGTACCAGCGGCATCCTGCTGCACCCCACTTCGCTGCCCGGCCCGCACGGCTCGGGCGACTTCGGCCCGGCGGCCTACCATTTCGTCGACTGGCTGGCGAGCGCCGGCCAGAAGCTCTGGCAGATCCTGCCGCTGGGCGGCATCGGCCCGGGCAACTCCCCCTACATGAGCAGTTCGGCCTTTGCCGGCAACGTGCTGCTCATCGACCTGGCCGAGCTGCAACTGCGCGGCTGGCTGCAAGCCGACGACCTCGCCAGTGAGGGCTTCGAGGATCTGCGGCTCGACTTCGCCCGTGTCGTGCCCTGGCGCATGGAGCGGCTGGCGCGCGCGGCGGCCCGCTTCGCGGCGGCGGCCACGTCCGAAGACCGTGAGGATTTCACCGCCTTCTGCGCCGCACAAGCCGCCTGGCTCGATGACTACGCCCTGTTCATGGCCCTGGCCGAAGCCAACGACTGGCGCGAATGGAGTGACTGGGCACCGGCGCTGGTGCGGCGCGAACCGCCGGCCCTGGCCGCGGCACGGATCGAACTCGCCTCCCGCGTCGGCTTCTGGCAGTTCTGCCAATGGTGCTTCTTCCGCCAGTGGCTGCGGCTGAAGCACTACGCCAACGAGCGCGGCGTCCTGGTGGTGGGCGACGCGCCGATCTTCATCGCCTACCAGAGCGCCGAGGTCTGGGCCCGGCAGGAACTGTTCGAACTGGACCCGGCCGGCAAGCCGACCGTGATCGCCGGCGTGCCGCCCGACTACTTCAGCGCCACCGGCCAGCGCTGGGGCAACCCGCTGTACCGCTGGAGCGCCCATGCCGATGAGGCCTACGCCTGGTGGATCGAACGCATCCGCCGCACGTTTGCCATGGTCGACATCGTGCGCATCGACCATTTCCGCGGCTTCGCCGATTACTGGGAAATCCCGGCGAGCCAATCCACCGCGATGTTCGGCCGCTGGTTGCCCGGCCCGGGTGCTGCGCTGTTCGACGCGATCGGGGCCGCGCTCGGCGCGCTGCCCATCATTGCCGAAGACCTGGGCATCCTCACGCCAGAAGTCGACACCTTGCGCCGGCAGTTCGATTTTCCGGGCATGCGCATCCTGCATTTCGCCTTTGGCGGCGACAACACCAACGCCTACCTGCCGCACAACTACGAGCCCAACACCGTCGTCTACACCGGCACCCACGACAACAACACCACGCCCGGCTGGTGGCTTGACGCCAGCGCGGCCGAGCGGGCCCATGTGATCGACTATCTTGGTTTGAACGGGCCGGACGTGGACAACGCCATCCACTGGTCGCTGATCCGCGCCGCCATGGCCAGCGTGGCCGATACCGCCATCACCCCGCTGCAGGATGTGCTGGGCCTGGACGGCTCACACCGCATGAACCTGCCGGGTGTGGGTGCGGGGTATTGGGAATGGCGTTTTACGTGGGCGCAGGTGCTGCCCGAGCATGGGGAGCGGCTGGTGCGACTGGGGCGGTTGTACCGGCGGATTTAACACCTGATCCTGCTGCCTAATACGTCAGGCAGTTGACCGCACCACTCGTGGTACTCGAGGTAACCGTCACCGGCACGGACCGACTGCGGCCCAATTTATCCACGCAGATGTTGAAGCCATAAGTGGTCGTGAGCTGGGTGCTGGGCACGTAATTCAGAACAAACAGACCGCCGGTCGAAGCGGCGATATCCGTCTGGCCGCGGGCGTTGAACTGGACCTTGTTGACGGTGCTCGTCAACTGGTAGTTCGTGCTGCCCGCCGTGCGCGCGATCAGCATGTTTTCGGCTGTGAAAACGGCCGTACCCGAACTATTTTTTTCCGTCGCCTGGTTCAAGCTCGCATCACACTCCGGATTTAGAAAAACGATCCAGCCTTGCTGCCAGTTGGTGGCCGTGGTCGAGCAGCTCGGCGTCGTACTGTCCGCATTCGTACTCAAACACATCGACACGCAGATATTCTTGCTCACAGCCTCATTACGCGCGCGCAGCACGCTGCCGTTGAATTCATTGCCGATGCTGGCAAAGGAATTGCGGATGAAAAACGAGCGCAGCGAAGGCACGGCCAGCGCGCCCAGGATCGCCAGGATGGCGACGGTCACCATCAGTTCGATCAAGGTAAAGCCTTGAGGGCGCCGTGAGAATCCGGTTCGATTTGGAACGTGCATGACGTTATTGTGCATGCACAAGTGTTTTTTGTACCAGCTACAGCCACCGCACACCGGCAAAAAAACCAACTTAGTACCTGATTTGGCTTCCAGCTAGAGCGGCGCGCCCGCCAAAGGCCGCCCCGCCAGGCGCGACAGGATGCCCAGCGGGCTGCGCTCCGGCTGGCTCTGGTACTGCGGTGCCATGAAGAAGGTCTGCTCCATCATGAACTGGCCGCTGTACACGGCGTGCAGGGTCTGGTCGGAAAAACACACCCAGGTGCTGCCGGCGGCAAACGGCATTTCGAGCTGGTCGGCGTCGCGCTGGTAGCCCAGGTCCTGCTTCAGCAGGTCGTGCAGCTGCAGCATCATGTGGTCGTATTCGCTGCGCAGGGATTTCGTCACGCGCAGGCGGCGCAGCAGCGCAGCCTGCCAGGGGCTATAGGGCTTGACCTTGGGCATGAAGCGCGCGGCCATGGCCTCGAAGGGCTCCCCCACCCGCCACAGGCGCGGCTTGCCGGTCGGATTCAGGTTGGTGAAGACGCGCAGGATGCGTTCGCCGCGGTTCGGCCGCGAGGGGAAGGCATCGACATGCAGCCGTTTGTCGTCGGCACGCCAGGACTGCTGGCGCGATTCGACCTCGCTCGGCCGGTAACTCGTGGGTTCGAGCCGCAGGTGTTGGCTGTAGTGCGGAAACAGGTCGCCCACCAAGCCAACTGCCTGCTGGCGATACCGCAGCATCATTGCCGCAAGCGTGGCCAGTTCCTGCGGCGTGCCAAGCGCCCCCTTGACGCTGTCGGGCTGGCCCGCGGGCTGGCTGATGTTGCGTGACTTCGGGTCGCGGACCTCCGGGCGCAGCAGCGCCGACTCGGCCGCCGTCAAGGTGAAGGGCAAGGCCGGGAAGTACAACACGCCGCCGCCCTCCAACGCGGTGGTCAGCGCGGGCTCGGGCCGCAGGCCGGACCACTGCGTCGCCGGGACTTCGACAATTGGGTTTTGCATGCGCGCATTTTCGCAAGTTTTTAGAGCCCCTCCCGACCTCAGCCACATGTCCGGAAACGGCCAACGCGATCCCGTGCGCCACGTATCATGCAACCATGTCCGCCATGCTCTCACCTGCAACGCAAGCCCACGACGATGCCTGTTATCTCGCGCTGAAGACGCGCGACGCCCGCTTCGACGGCCGCTTCTTCACCGCGGTGACGAGCACCGGCATCTACTGCCGCCCGGTCTGCAGCGTGAAGACACCCAAGCGTGAGAACTGCCGCTTCTTCGACCACGCGGCGCAGGCCGAAGGCGCGGGCTTTCGGCCCTGCCTGCGCTGCCGGCCCGAGCTGGCGCCGCAAAACCTGGTCTGGTCGATCCAGGACGCGTCGGCCATCCTCGCCCACCAGGCCGCCCGGCTGCTCGACGAACCCGAGGCCTGGGCCGATAACGCCCCGTCGGTGGAAGCGCTGGCCGCCCGCATGGGTATCAGCGACCGGCATCTGCGGCGCATCTTCGAGGCGCATTTCGGCATCTCGCCGCTGCAATACCTGCAGACCCGGCGCCTGCTGACCGCCAAACAATTGCTGGCCGACACCGACCTGGCCATGCCGCTGGTCGCGCTCGGCAGCGGCTTCGCCAGCGTGCGGCGCTTCAACGCGGCCTTTCTTGCGCACTACCGGCTCAACCCCACGCAACTGCGCCGCGCCGGCACCTCGGGCGCGGCCGGCCAGGGCAGCGCGGTGAAGCTGGGCTACCGGCCACCGTACGACGTGGCGGCGATGCTGGCCTTCTTCCGCAAGCGCCGCGTCGAACACGTGGAATGGGTGTCGGACGAGGCCGATGGTGTGCCCACTCCCGCTCCCGCTTTGGCGCGCACGCTCAGCCTGCAGGTCGGCGGCAGCCGCGTGGCCGGCTGGATGCACATGGCATTCGACACCGCCCACAGCCAGGTGTTGCTGCGCACCAGCGAGTCGCTGCGCGTGGCCTTGCCGCTGGTGATCCGGCGCGTGCGCGCCCTGCTCGACCTCGATGCCGATCCCGAGGCCATCCATGCCGTGCTGCAAGACCGCTTCCCCGATGGCGCCGGCCTGCGGGTGCCCGGCACGGTGGACGGCTTCGAGCTTGCCGTGCGGGCCGTGCTGGGCCAGCAGATCACCGTGGCCGCGGCGCGCACGCTGGCGCAGCGTCTGGTCGACCGCTTCGGCACCCCGATCGAAACCCCCTGGCCCGCACTGTGCCGCCTGTTCCCCACGCCGACCGCGCTGGCCGAACTGGGGGCATCCGCTGGAGACGCCTTGGGCCAGCTCGGCATCGTGCGCCAGCGCCAGGCCGCCATCGTGGCGCTGGCCCGGGCCGTGCATGACGGCCGGCTGCGCATCCACGCGGGCGCCGACGTGGTGGCCACGGTCGAGACCCTGAAAACCCTGCCCGGCATCGGCGACTGGACCGCCCAATACATCGCCATGCGCGCGCTGCGCTGGCCCGACGCTTTTCCCGCCGGCGACGTGGCCCTGCACAAGGCGCTCGGCGTGCAGGGCGACAAGCAGCCGGCCCGCGCCGCCGAGGCCGCCTCGCAGGCCTGGCGCCCCTGGCGCAGCTACGCCGTGCTGCGCGCCTGGGCCGAACTGCCGGCACCGCCCCCCACCCGCGGGAAGCCGCTTGCCCCTTTGCCGACCTTATCGACCTTATCGACCTTATCGACCTTATCGACTTCACCGACCACGGAGACCGCCTTCAAAGGCTGACACACCATGAACTTCCCCTCCTCCACCGTGCAGGCCCGCCTGCCCAGCCCGCTCGGCAGCATCATCGCCGCCGCCTCCGACCACGGCCTGTGCGGCCTGTGGTTCGACGGCCAGCGCCACCAGCCGGCCGACACCATCACCACACGCTGGCCCGAGGCGGCCGACCATCCCGTGCTGCAACAGGCGGCACAGGCGCTGGACGCCTATTTCAACGGCGCCGACGGTGCCGACGATCCCTTCGACCTGCCGCTCGACCTGCAGGGCGGCACCGCCTTCCAGCAGGCCGTATGGCGGGCACTGCTCAAGATTCCGCGCGGCGAAACCCTGAGTTACGGCCTGCTCAGCGAACGCATCGGCAACCCCGCCGCGGTGCGCGCGGTGGGCGCGGCCGTGGGCCACAACCCGGTCAGCATCATCGTGCCCTGCCACCGCGTGGTCGGCGCCAATGGCAGCCTCACGGGTTATGCCGGCGGGCTGGAGCGCAAGGCGGCCTTGTTGAAACTGGAGAAGGCTCGAACCACCGCAGAAAGCTTGTTGGCATGAACGCTGTTGTTGATCAACCCGAAAAACCCGTCGTCGCCAAACCCTGGATCCTCGACTTCGTGCTGCTGTCCGCCGTCTGGGGCGCGTCCTTTTTGTTCATGCGCACGGCCGCGGTAGAGTTCGGCGCACTGCCGACTGCGGCGGTGCGGGTGGCGATCGCCTCGCTTTCGCTGCTGCCGCTGCTGTGGCTGCGCGGCCAGTTCTCCGACCTGGCGCGCCACTGGAAACCGGTGATGCTGGTCGGCGTGCTGAACTCGGGCATTCCGTTCGCCTGTTATTCCTACGCGCTGCTGTCCATCACCACCGGCCTGTCGTCCATCCTCAACGCCACCGTGCCCCTGTTCGGCGCGCTGATCGCCTGGCTCTGGCTGCACGACCGGCCCAATGCCTCGCGCAGCCTGGGCCTGGCCATCGGTTTCCTCGGCGTGGCGCTGCTGGCCTGGGACAAGGCCAGCTTCAAGCCCGGCGCCAGCGGCATCTCCCCGGGCTGGGCGGTGTTGGCCTGCCTGATGGCCTGCCTGTGTTACGGCATCGCAGCCAGTTTCACCAAGCGTTACCTCGCCGGCGTGCCGCCGCTGGTCACCGCCACCGGCAGCCAGATCGGCGCCACGCTCGGCCTGGCACTGCCCGCGCTGTGGCTGTGGCCGGCACATATGCCGAGCCTGCGGGCCTGGCTCGCGGCACTCGCCGTGGGCGTGTTCTGCACCGGCATGGCCTATGTGCTGTTCTTCAGATTGATCGCCAACGTGGGGCCGGCCAAGGCCCTGACGGTGACCTTCGCCGTACCGGTGTTCGCGGTGTTCTACGGCGTGGTCTTCCTCGGAGAGGTCGTGACGCCCTGGATGCTGGCCTGCGGCCTGGTGATCGTCTGCGGCACGGCGCTGTCGGCCGGCCTGGTGAAGCTGCCGAACTGGAGTGCCGCGAAGTGAAAACCGGGCCTTGAGAGCCGCCTTGAAGAAGCCCTTACTGGGCCATTGAGCAACTTCAAACCGACCTGACCCGGGCTTCGCGTACAGTGCGTGGCCCCGCCTTCTCGCCTTTCCGATGCCTTTGCAGCGCCTGCACTCCCCTCTCGTCCGCCTTGAAATCTCCGCGCTCTGGAAACTTGCCTGGCCGATCCTGATCGGCCAGCTCGCCACCGTCGGCATGAACGTGGTCGACGTGGCCATGGCCGGCCATGCCTCGGCCGAAGACCTGGCCGGTGTCTCGCTGGGGGTGTCGATCTGGCACATCCTGATGATCACCGCCATGGGGGTGCTGATGTCGGTCAACCCCACGGTGTCGCACCACGTGGGCGCCGGAGAACTCGCGCGCATTCCGCATGTGGTGCGCCAGGCCTTGTGGAAGGCGCTGGGCCTGGGGCTGGTCGCGATGGCGATCGCCAACGCTGCCACCGCGGTGTTCGACCACATGGCCATCGCGCCGGCGGTGCGGGTGCTGGCCCAGAATTTCGTGCACGTGATCAGCTTCGCGCTGCCGGCCTTCTGCGCCTACCGCGTGTTGTACGGCTACAGCACCAGCATCAACCAGACCAAGCCGATGATGGTCATCGCCCTGCTCGCGCTCGGCCTGAACGTGGTGCTGAACGCGCTGCTGGTGTTCGGCCTGTTCGGCCTGCCGCGCCTGGGCGGCGTGGGCTGTGCCTGGGCCACGGTGTTGTGCCTGTGGTTCGAGCTGGCGACCATCGTGTGGTGGATGCACCGCGCGCCGGCCTACCGCGCCACCTGGCCGCTCGGCCAATTCGAAGGCCCAAACGGGCCCGAGATCCGCGCGCTGCTCAAATTGGGCCTGCCGATCGGCGTGACCTTTTTCGCCGAGACCTCGGCCTTCAGCCTGATCGCGCTGCTGGTGGCCGTCTTCGGCACCACGGTGGTGGCGGCGCACCAGATCGCGCTGAATTTCGTCTCGCTGCTGTTCATGCTGCCGCTGAGCCTGGGCGTGGCGCTGTTGAGCCGCGTCGGCCAGGCGCTGGGCGCGGGTGATGCGGCCACCGCGCGGCGGCGTGCCTGGGTCGGCGTGGGCATGGCGCTGGCGGTGGCCATCGTCACCGCCATCGGTACCGCGCTGTTCAACCAGCAGATCGCCAACGCCTACACCAACGATGCCGCCGTGGCCGCGCTGGCCGCGCAGCTGCTGCTGTTCGCCGCCGTGTTCCAGATGTCGGACGGCACCCAGGTTGCGGTGGCCAACGCCGTGCGGGCCTACAAGGTGACACGCCTGCCGATGCTGATCCACCTCGGCGCGTTCTGGGGCATCTGCCTGCCGCTGGGCTGTGTGCTCGGCCTCGCACCCGCATGGCTGCCCTGGCACCCCGTCGAACCCATGGGCGCGCAGGGCTTCTGGACAGCGCTTGCGGTCGGCCTCACGGTGGCGGCGCTGGGGTTGACCTGGCTGCTGCAGCGGCTTTCGGCGTCACGGCAGCTGGGAACATGAAACCCCGCGAAACAGAGACTGGCGGCTGACGACGCCTTGCCTGGGCGGCAGCAGCCTTGCGCGGGGATGCGCTACCCCGCCGCCACGATCACATGCGCCTGAATCTTGCCGGCCACCGGGCCTTCACCATGGCGGCTGGCGATCGCTTCCGTCGCGCGGTCGGTCGCAAGCTGCAGCAAGCTGGCATCGCGCGCCTCGATTTCGTTGCGCAGCGGCGTTCCCTGGCAATAGGCTGTGGCGGCGGCGCGTGCCGAGGGCGCGCAGCTCAGCTTCTCGCGCGTCGCGATGTCGATGCTGGTGAACCCTGCACGGCTCAATTCCTCGCGGATCAGCGCCACGTCGTGATAGCCATGCGGCGTGCGGGCGAGAAAGCGCGGCGGGTCCTGCGGAAACACCGTGGCGACGGCCTTGGTGACGTCGTCGGCAAAGGCGTTCTCTTCGATGCGGTCCCAGACACTGAAGACCAAGCGCCCGCCTGGCCGCAGCACGCGACGCGCCTCCGTGTAGCCGGCGACCCGGCTGGGGAAAAACATCGCGCCGAACTGGCAGCACACGACGTCGAATGCGGCATTTTCGAACGGCAGGGCCAGCGCGTCGGCCTGTCGCCATGCGATACGGCTGTCGGCTCCCTGCCGGGTGACGGCATAGTCGAGCATGGCCTGGTTGAGGTCGGTCACCACGTAGCGCGCGTTGGCGCCGAGTCTTGGCGCCAACGCCCGCGTGACCACGCCGCTGCCGGCCGCGGTCTCAAGCACCGCGCCAGGCGAAAAGGCGGCGACAAGCTCCGCCAGGTCGACGGCATAGGCCTCGAAGATCAGGGGGACCATCAGCGTGTCGTAGAACTTCGGGATCGAGCCCGCGAACACCTTGTCGCTTTCAGCCATGGGGTTCCCCTTAAGGTATCTGATACCGACGTGTAGCTACCGCTTCCAGCCCAGCAGCTCATTCATCACCAGCGCGCCAATCACCAAGGCGCCGCCGACGAGCACCGTGGCACCCGGCGCCTCGTTGGCGCCCCACCAGGCCAGCGCGATGCCGAAGATCACTTCCAGCAAGGCCAGCAGCGAGACCTCGGGCGCCTTCAGCACACGCGCGCACACCACCGACAGCACACAGGGAATCGCCAGTTGCACCAGGCCCAGGCCGGCGAGCAGGCGCAGGTCGTGCGGCGTGGCCTGGAAGGGGTAGGCCAGCGGCAGCGTCACCAGCGCCGACAGCAGCGCGCCAACCATCACGGAGGGCACCAGGTCCACGTTGCGGCCCTGGGCCTGGCTGCGCTGCACCACCGTCCAGTTCAACGCGCCAGCGAACGGCACACACAGCGCCACCAGCGTGCCGGTCAACTGGTTCTCGTCGCCCAGGCTGAGCTGCATGCCGTACATGTAAGCGATGCCGACCCCGGCCAGGCCGATCGCCGCCCAGGTGCGCAGGGCCAGCCGATGCCCGATCAGGACGCGCGCCATCAGCGCGGTGAGCAAGGGGCCGAGGGCCATGGTCACCAGCACGTTGGCCACCGAGGTCAGCGTGAGCGCAACCATGAAGGCGGTGAACATCACACTCCAGCACACGCCCGAGATCCACAACATCGGCCCGCCATTGCGGACCTTGGCAAACACCTCGCGGCCCTGGAACAACGGCAGGATCACCAGCAGCGAGAGCAAGGTGAACAGGCTGCGCCAGAAGGTGATCTCGAAGCTCTTGGCCGACTCCAGGTGGCGCGCGGTGACGCCGGCGATCGACCACATCATCGTCACCAGGACCATCATCAGGAGCGCGCGGGGATGAGAGAGTTTCATGTCACAAAAATGCCATCGAGGCGTCATAAGATCGAAAGCCTTAGATTGTCGCGTAAACGCCGCATCAGCGCACCGCGGTTTGCCCTGGCTTGGTGCGCCTGTGCCCAAAAACGGGACACCACCCCTCTGACCGCCCAAGCCACATGCGCCCTCACACCCCGTTGACCTACGCCTACGGCTCCGACCAGCATGGACTGGTCTGCGGCTATGTCTTCGAGCCCGGCCAGGCTGGCCGGCCGATCGCGCTGGCGGACGCCGCTGCGTGGCTGGCAGGGCCGAGCGAGCCGGCCGACCCGGGCCAGGCAACGCCAGGCTTCGTCTGGCTGCATTTCAACCTGACCGACGCCACGGCCGAGAAATGGATGCGTGCGCAGTTGCCGCTGCCCGAGGCCTATTTCGACAACCTGCCAAGTGCTTCGAGCGACGGCCCTCGCTCCACCCGGCTGGAGAACATCGACGACAACCTGGTAGCCGTGGTCAACGACGTGGCCTACGAATTCGCCTTCGAGCCGTCGGAGATCGCCACGCTCTGGGTCAACGTGCACGCGCGGGCCATGGTCAGCGCGCGACTGCATCCGCTGCGCTCCATCGACCGGCTGCGCCAGGCCGTGAAGCTGGGCGACTGCTTCGATTCGTCGGTGGCGCTGCTGAACCATCTGCTGCGCGACCAGGGCGACGTGCTGGTGCACATCGTGCGCGAGACCACGCTCAAGGTGGACCGGGTCGAAGACGGCATGTTGTCCGAGCGGCTCGCCCCGCGGCGCGCGGCGCTCGGCCAGTTGCGGCGGGTGCTGGTGCGGCTGCAGCGGCTCCTGGTGCCCGAGCCGGCCGCGTTGTTTCGCCTGCTGCGCCAGCCGCCCGAATGGGTGACCGAAGACGACCTGGATGAGTTGCGGCAGTCCACCGAGGAATTCGCGCTGGTGATCCAGGACCTGCAGGCGCTACAGGAACGCATCAAGCTGCTGCAGGAAGAAATGGCCGCCCAGATCGGCGAGCAGACCAACCGCAGCGTGTTCACCCTGACCGTGGTGACAGTGCTGGCGCTGCCGATCAACATCATCGCCGGCCTGTTGGGCATGAATGTGGGCGGCATCCCGTTGGCACAGGACGAACACGGCTTCCTGAAGATCGGGCTGATCGTGGCCACCTTCACGCTGGTGGCTTTCTGGTACGCGTTTTACAAGAAGAAATAAAGACCAGTGCGCCCCTGGGGCGCGGGCCGTCCGACACTTTTTGCCCGCTTTTTCCTACAAGGCAAGCGCGGTCATCGCCTTGTATGGCGCCCATAATGCATCCGTCACCTGTACACCATCAGAACGGAGCTTCAGCATGCGCGCACGCACCACCTCACTCATCGTTTTCATCCTGCTCGTCGCGGCGTTCGTGGCCTTCAATTGGTCGGAATTCATGCGGCCCGCTTCACTGAGCTTCGGCTTCAAGCTGGTCGAGGCGCCGCTGGGCCTGGTGATGCTCGGCCTGCTGGCGCTGGCGCTGGTGGTGTTCCTGGCGGTTTCCGCTTTCGAGCAGACCGCCAACCTGCTCGAGTCGCGCAAATACGCACGCGAGATCACGGCCCAGCGCGAACTCGCCGACAAGGCCGAAGCCTCGCGCTTCACCGAGCTGCGTGTCTACCTCGACCAGCAGACCCTGGCCACCCAACAACGCGAAGCCGCCGCGGCCGCGGCCTTCAATGCGGCGCTGGCCCAGCATAAGCAGGAGATCAAGACGCAGATCGAGGCCTCGGGCAATACGCTGGCGGCTTACATCGGTGAACTTGAAGACCGCTTGGCGCATCCGAACAGCAGTTTCAATGTGATCAAGTAATTCCGCAAATGGAAAAGCCGCCGCACCTCTATGAAGTGCGGCGGCTTTTTGATTTGGCGCGCGCCGTGTAGACAGGCCGTTGCCCCTCACCCTAGCCCTCTCCCCGGAGGGCCCTTCGACAAGCTCAGCACGAACGGTTATCGGCGAGCCTGCCTTAATTCCAGGGACACCGCGGAACTGGCTTTGCCAGGCCGCTGGTGTCGCCCCCTGCAAGGGGGTGGGCGGCTACACGCAGTGAGCCAACCTGGGGGTTAATCACGGCTAGCGCGCTTGCGGTCGCTTTCCTTCAGGTGGCGCTTGCGGATACGAATCGACTTCGGGGTGATCTCGACCAGTTCGTCGTCCTCGATGAATTCCACCGCGTATTCCAGCGTGGCGTCGATCGGCGGCGTGATCTTGATCGCGTCTTCCTTGCCCGAGACACGGAAGTTGGTCAGCTGCTTGGTCCGTGTGGCGTTGACCACCAGGTCGTTGTCGCGGCTGTGGATGCCGACGATCATGCCTTCATACACCGGATCGTTGGCGCGCACGAACATACGGCCGCGGTCATCGAGCTTGCCCAGTGCGTAGGTGAAGATTTCACCGTCGTCCATCGAGATCAACACACCGTTCTTGCGGCCGCCGATGTCGCCCTTGTGCGGCTCGTAGCTGTCGAAGATGTTGGAGATCAGGCCGGAACCACGCGTCAGGTTCAGGAACTCGTTGGTGAAACCGATCAGGCCACGCGCCGGAATGCGGTATTCCAGGCGCACACGGCCACGGCCGTCCGGCTCCATGTTCACCAACTCGCCCTTGCGCTCACCCAGGGCCTGCATCACGCCGCCCTGGTGCTGGTCTTCGATGTCGGCCGTGACCAGTTCGATCGGCTCGTGTTTTTCGCCGTCGACGGTGCGGAACACCACACGCGGCTTGCTCACGGCCATCTCGTAGCCTTCGCGGCGCATGTTTTCCAGCAGAATCGTCAAGTGCAATTCGCCGCGGCCCATGACTTCGAAGATGCCTTCTTCGTCGGTCTCGTTCACGCGCAACGCCACGTTGTGCTGCAATTCTTTTTGCAGGCGGTCCCAGATCTGGCGGCTGGTGACGAACTTGCCTTCGCGGCCGGCCAAGGGGCTGGTGTTGACGCAGAAGTTCATGGTCAGGGTCGGCTCATCGACCTTGAGCATCGGCAGCGGTGCCGGGTTGGCCGGATCGGTGATGGTCACGCCGATACCGATGTCGCCCAGGCCGTTGATCAGCACGATTTCACCCGGGCCGGCTTCGGTGGCCTGCACACGCTCCAGGCCCTGGAACGTCAGCACCTGGTTGACGCGGCCCTTGATGGCCTTGCCGTCCGGGCCTTCCATGACGACCACGTCCATCATCGGTTTGATCGTGCCCTGGCTGATGCGGCCCACGCCGATGCGGCCAACGAAGGTGGAGAAGTCGAGTGCGGAGATTTGCAGTTGCAGCGGTGCGTTTTCGTCACCGGTTTGGGCTGGCACGTGGGCCAAAACGGTGTCGAACAGGGCCGACATGTCGGGCCCCCACTGCTCACCCGGCGCGCCTTCTTCCAGCGAAGACCAGCCGTTGATACCGGAGGCATAGACCACCGGGAAGTCGAGTTGTTCGTCGGTCGCGCCGAGCTTGTCGAACAGGTCGAACGCGGCGTTCACCACGTGCTGCGGGCGGGCGCCCGGCTTGTCGACCTTGTTCACCACCAGGATCGGCTTCAGGCCCAGGGCCAGTGCCTTCTTGGTCACGAAACGCGTCTGAGGCATCGGGCCTTCCTGGGCGTCGATGAGCAGCACCACGCCGTCGACCATGGACAGCGCACGTTCCACTTCACCGCCGAAGTCCGCGTGGCCGGGGGTGTCCACGATGTTGATGTGGGTGCCCTTCCAGGTCACGGCGCAGTTCTTGGCCAGAATGGTGATGCCACGCTCTTTTTCAATCGCGTTGTTGTCCATCACGGTGTCGACCACTTTTTCGTGCTCGGCGAAGGTGCCCGACTGGCGCAGCAGTTGGTCGACCATGGTGGTTTTGCCATGGTCGACGTGGGCGATGATGGCGATGTTGCGGATTTGCTTGTTGCTCATATTGACTACTCCTAATTTCCCTAAATTCATTGACCGTCTGCTGTCGGCACTTGCACATTCCGAGCCTGATGTGGCTCCAGAACCTGGCCGATTTCAAGTGGGCTCAGCAGGCGCCCGGGGATCAGTTCACCATTCTCGGTATGTCCCACCCCCAACAGGGCGGGTGGCTCGGCCTGGTACACGGCCACCTGGGCCGCATCTGGCCAGGTGCCGCGGCGGCGCACACCACTCAGGAAACGTGCGGCATTTTCGCCGTCGAGCGTGACGCGGGTGTGATGCGGCAGCAAGGCGTCGACCGGCAGCAGGCAGGCCAGGCGCTCGTCTTCCGTCATCGCCTCCAGCGCGGCCAGGCTCACGCATTGCGCAATACCGAAATCACCGGTGGCGATGCGCCTGAGCGCCGTGAGGTGCGCACCGCAACCCAGGGCCTCGCCCATGTCTTCGCCCAGCGTACGGATGTAGGTGCCCTTGCTGCATTTGGCGATGATCTCGATCGCTTGCTGCGTGGCCTCCTGCGGCACCAACTCGGCTTTCAATTCAAAAATCTGCACATCGCGCGCGGGCCGTTCGACTTCGATACCGGCACGGGCGTATTCGTACAGCGCCTTGCCGTCCTTCTTGAGCGCGCTGTGCATCGGTGGCACCTGCTGGATCGGGCCGGTAAAGCGGCGCACCACATCCTGCAGCTTCGCATTGTCGACATCGACCGGCCGGGTGTCGATCACCTCGCCTTCGGCGTCACCGGTACTGGTGCGCTGGCCCAGGCGCGCAGTGGCCTGGTAGGTCTTGTCCGCGTCGAGGTGCAACTGGCTGAACTTGGTGGCGGCACCGAAACACAGCGGCAGCACACCAGTGGCCAGAGGGTCGAGTGTGCCGGTATGGCCGGCCTTCTCCGCGCGCAGCAGCCATTTGGCCTTTTGCAGCGCGTCGTTGCTGGACAGCCCCAGCGGTTTATCGAGCAGCAGCACCCCATGCACAGGGCGCCTCGCGACCCGTGCACGTGGCGTTGCGGTCATGATTCAGTCGTCCTGGGCCCGGGATGCCACAGCACGCGCGATCAGCGCGTTCATGTCGGCAGCCTGTTCGGTGGTGCGGTCGAACAGGAAATGCAGCGTCGGCACGGTATGGATGTGCAGCCGCTTGAACAGGCCGGCGCGCAAAAAGCCCGCCGCCTGGTTCAGCCCTTCGGCACACTCCACCGGATCGCCCACCAAAAGGCTGAAGAACACCTTGGCATGCGCGTAGTCGGGCGTGACCTCGACCGCCTGGATCGTGACCATGCCCACCCGCGGGTCTTTCAACTCGCGGGCGATCAGCTCGGTCAGATCGCGCTGGATCTGATCGGCCACCTTGAGACTGCGGTTCGGCGCAGCTGCCTTCCTTTTCACCATGACAGTCTGACCATTACAGCGTTCTAGCGATCTCTTTGATCTCGAAGAATTCCAACTGATCGTTGATCTGGATGTCGTTGTAGTTCTTGAGCTTGATACCGCATTCGAAGCCTTCGCGCACTTCGCGGACATCGTCCTTGAGGCGCTTGAGGGACTCGATCTCGCCGGTGTAGACCACGATGTTTTCGCGCAGCAGGCGGAAGCGTGCACTGCGGGTCACCAGACCCGAGGTGATCATGCTGCCGGCCACGGTACCGATCTTCGAGGCCACGAACACCGTGCGGATCTCGGCCGTACCGATGATCTCTTCGCGCTGTTCCGGTGCCAGCATGCCAGCCATGGCCGCCTTCAGTTCGTCCACCGCGTCGTAGATGATGTCGTAGTAATGCACGTCGACACCGTTGTTCTCGGCCAGCTTGCGCGCACCGGCATCGGCACGCACGTTGAAGCCGATCACCACCGCCTTGGAGGCGATGGCCAGGTTAATGTCGGACTCGCTGATCGCACCGACCGCGGCATACACCATCTGCACCTTGACCTCTTCTGTCGAGAGCTTGAGCAGCGAGGCGCTGAGCGCTTCCTGCGAACCTTGCACGTCGGCCTTGACGATGACCGGCAGTGTCTTGATTTCGCCGGCCGCCATGTCGGAGAACATGTTCTCGAGCTTGGCCGCCTGCTGGCGCGCCAGCTTGGTGTTGCGGAACTTGCCCGCACGGTAGGTGGCGATTTCACGGGCGCGGCGCTCGTCCGGCAGCACCATGAATTCGTCGCCGGCCTGCGGCACTTCGGTCAGACCCTGGATTTCCACCGGGATCGACGGGCCAGCTTCCTTGGTCGTCTTGCCGTTCTCGTCCAACATGGCGCGCACGCGGCCATAGGTGGAGCCTGCGAGCACGATGTCGCCGGTCTTGAGCGTACCCGACTGCACCAGCACCGTGGCGACCGGGCCCTTGCCCTTGTCGAGGCGGGCTTCGATCACCAGGCCCTTGGCCATGGCGTCGACCGGTGCCTTCAGTTCCAGCACTTCGGCTTGCAGCAAAACTTGTTCGAGCAGTTCGTCGATGCCCTGGCCGGTCTTGGCCGACACGGCCACGAAAGGCGAGCTGCCGCCGAAGTCTTCGGGGATCACCTCTTCGATGACGAGCTCGTTCTTCACGCGCTCGGGGTTCGAATCGGGCTTGTCGATCTTGTTGATCGCCACCACGATCGGCACACCAGCGGCTTTCGCGTGCTTGATGGCTTCCTTGGTCTGCGGCATGACGCCGTCGTCGGCCGCCACCACCAGAATCACGATGTCGGTGGCCTGCGCACCGCGGGCACGCATGGCGGTGAACGCCTCGTGGCCCGGGGTGTCGAGGAAGGACACCATGCCGCGCGGGGTTTCCACGTGGTAGGCACCGATATGCTGCGTGATGCCGCCGGCTTCGCCCGACGCGACCTTGGCGCGGCGGATGTAGTCCAGCAGCGAAGTCTTGCCGTGGTCGACGTGGCCCATGACGGTCACCACGGGCGCACGCGGCAGCAACTCCGCATTTTGTTGCAGCACTTCTTCGTCGGTGAAGGCTTCCGGATCGTCCAGCGCCGCCACCACGGCCTTGTGGCCCATTTCCTCGACGACGATCATCGCCGTGTCCTGGTCGAGCGGCTGGTTGATGGTGACCATCTGGCCCAGCTTCATCAGGTGCTTGATGACCTCGGAGGCCTTGACCGCCATCTTGTGGGCGAGTTCGGCCACGGTGATGGTCTCGGGCACATGCACCTCGATCACGCGCGCTTCGACCGGCGCTTGCTGCTGGTCTTCACGGTGGTCACGGTCGTTGCCACGGCGGCCACGCGGCCCACCGCGCCAGCTGCCACGGCCTGCACCGGCACCGGTGTCGCCACGCGTCGGCAGCGGCTTCTTCTTGGCCGGATCGGCCCAGCTGCTGGACAGCTTGGCGGACTTGACTTCCTTGTTCGCGCCCGGTGCGGTGGTGGCGCCGGCCACGGCCGGCTTGGCCACGGCAGTGCCCGCCGCCGGCTTGTGCAGCGTGCCCTTCATGCCGGCCTTGGCGGCCTCGGCCGTCACAGCCTTGACCGCCGGCTTGGCTTCTTCCGGCTTCTTGGCGACCAGCACCTTCTTCGGCGTGGCCATCATCTGGCGGATCGCGGCGGCCTCGGCCTCGGCCTTGCGGCGGCGGTCGCCCAGGTCCACCGCACGTGCGGTTTCCTCGTCGGCACGTGCCTTGGATGCGGCGGCGGTCTTCTCGCGCTCCTCAGCCTGTGCCTTGGCGGCGGCTTCGCGCACAACGGTCTGGTCGGCCAATTCCGACTGCTGGACCTGCGCTTTGTCGGCCTGTTGGGCGGCAGTCTGGGCGGCGTAGGCGGCAGCCCTTTCGGCGGCCGCGCGCTCGCGCCCTTCCCGCGCTTCCTGCTCTTCGCGCAGACGGCGTTTTTCGATAAGTTCTTCTTCCTGGCGGCGGATCAGCTCGGCCTGGCGGCTCGCCTCTTCCTCGCGGCGGGCCAGTTCCAGGTCTTCGGCGCTTGGGCCACTAGGCACTTCAGCCACTTCGGCCTCAGGCGCCAGCACGTCTGAGGCGCCATGCTCGTCGTCGCGCTTGACGAAGGTGCGCTTCTTGCGCACTTCCACCTGGATGGTACGGGCCCGGCCGGTGGCGTCGGCCTGCTTGATTTCGGTCGTGGACTTCTTCACGAGGGTGATCTTCTTGCGTTCAGCGCTTGCGGTACCGTGGCTGGCCTGCAGATAGCCCAGCAACTTCTGCTTGTCGGATTCGCTCAGGAGGTCGGACGGGGTGGCCTTGGCGACGCCGGCCCCTTTGAGTTGTTCAAGCAAGGTGTCTGCTGATTTCTTGAGTTCAGCAGCAAACTCGGCGACAGTGGTATTGGACATGTGTTGTGTGACCTTTCATGACCGTTACTCTTGAGAAGCGGCATCATTGGCAAACCAATGTTCGCGCGCCTTCATGATCAAAGTCGTTGCCTCGTCCGCAGACAGGCTGGTGATTTCAGTGAGCTCGTCGCCAGCCAGGTCGGCCAGATCGTCGCGGGTGTGCACGCCAGCTTCATTGAGCCTGGCGATCAGTTCGGGGGTCAGGCCCTCGAGGTCGCGCAGGTCCTGCGACACCGCTTCGGCGCGCTCTTCCTTGGCGATCTCCATGGTCAGCAGCACATCCTTGGCGCGAGCCCGGAGTTCGTTGACCGTGTCTTCGTCGAAGCTTTCGATTTCCAGCATTTCCTGCAGCGGCACATAGGCCACTTCTTCGAGGCTGGTGAAACCTTCCTGGATCAGGATGTCGGCGATTTCTTCGTCCACATCGAGCTTTTCCATGAACAGCTTGCGGCTCGAGTCGGTCTCGGTCGCCTGCTTCTGCGCCGATTCGGCGGCGTCCATGATGTTGATCTTCCAACCGGTGAGCTCGGAGGCCAGGCGCACGTTCTGGCCGCCACGGCCGATGGCAATCGCCAGGTTTTCCTCGTCCACCACCACGTCCATCGCGTGGCGCTCTTCGTCGACCACGATCGACGACACGTTGGCCGGGGCCAGCGCGCCGATCACGAACTGCGCCGGGTCTTCGCTCCACAGCACGATGTCCACACGTTCGCCAGCGAGTTCGTTGGTGACGCCGTTGACACGGGTGCCGCGCACGCCGACGCAGGTACCGATCGGGTCGACACGCTTGTCGTGCGAGAGCACGGCGATCTTGGCGCGCGAACCGGGGTCGCGGGCACAGGTCTTGATCTCCAGCAGGCCCTGCTCGATTTCGGGCACTTCCTGGCGGAACAGCTCGATCATGTATTCCGGCGCGCTGCGCGACAGGATGATCGGCGCGCCGCGCAGGGTCAGGTCGACTTCCATGATCATGGCGCGCACGCGGTCGCCGGTGCGCAGGTTTTCCTTGGGGATCATTTCGCTGCGGCGCAGGCGGCCTTCGACGCGGCCGCTCTCCACGATGATGTCGCCCTTGTCCATCCGCTTGACGGTGCCGACGAAGATCTTGTCGCCGCGCGACATGAAGTCGTTGAGCAGCATTTCGCGCTCGGCGTCGCGGATCTTCTGCAGGATGACCTGCTTGGCGGCCATCGCGCCGATACGGCCGATCGGCACGGAGTCGACCGGCTTCTCGATGTAGTCGCCTTCTTCGATGTCGGCGATATCGTCGCGCACGTCGGAGACGAGTTCTTCAGCGTCAGGATTCTGCAGACCGGCGGAGTCGGGCACCACCAGCCAGCGGCGGAAAGTTTCGTAGTTGCCACTGTCGCGGTCCACCGCGACGCGGATATCCACCTCGCCCTGGTAGAGCTTCTTGGTGGCTTGCGCCAGGGCCGCTTCCACGGCGCCAAACACGACATCCCGCTCCACGTTTTTCTCACGCGAGATGGCATCGACCAACATCAACATTTCGCGATTCATGTCACGAATCTCCTGAACACTCAAATCAACAAATCAATCCGGCCATCGGGTGTTTGCACACCCTTCGCGCACCGAACATCAGCTCTCCGCACCACCATCATCCCGGTTGTTGCGGCCTTTGAAACTCACGATCGGCGCGAGCCGGGCGTCGCGCAATTCGTCCAGCGTGAACCCCAGCGCCTGCAGCGGCGCCGGCACCCTCTTCTTGCTCACTCTTTGCCCGGGCTTGGCCGGCGGCTCGTCACTCCAGACGATCTGCCAGCCGGCAGCCGCCTCGGCATCCGTTGCCGGCGCCACACGCTCCAGCGTGCCGCGAAATTTCTTGCGGTTCGCGCTGACCTGCCCACCCGCCGCAGCGCCCATGGGCGCCTTCAGCGTGATGTCGACCACCGAGCCTTCAAAACGTTCAAAGTCGCGCTGATGCCGCAGCGGGCGGTCAATACCCGGCGAGGACACCTCGAGCCGCTTGTATTCGACGCCGTCCACTTCCAGCACGAACTGCAGCTGGCGCGTGACCTTTTCGCAATCTTCGACAGTGACAAACTGCTCGACCTCGGGCACCCAGGGAAGATCGATCGTGACGCGCAACAAGCCCCCTGCGGAGCGTTCGATCTCCACGAGGTCATAACCGAGTCCGGTTACGGTTTTTTCAACGATGTCCTGTAGCGCCACGTGTTCTGTTTAAGTGCGAAAAATGACCCTGAAAACAGCTGTTTTCAAGAGCATGAAAAAACAATCGACCAAAAAAAACGGGCCGGTAAGTACCCGCCCGTTTGGTCGTGAGCCCGCATTGTAGCGCAAAACGCAACATTTTGCGCACCCCCATGTCGCTCACTTCGTGTAGCGCCTACCCCCTTGCAGGGGGCGCAACCTGCGGCCCGGCGGAGCCGGTTCCGCGGTTACCCTGGAAGGGAGCCGTCGCCTATGCCGTTGCCGCCACCAAAATTTGTGTATATGCATGCTGGGGCGACTCCAGCACCTGCTGCACCGGCCCGTACTCGACGATGTCGCCGTCCTTCATCACGATCACCTGGTGCGCCATGGCGCGGATCACGTCCATGTCGTGGGTGATCAGCAGATAAGCCAGGCCCCGGTCGCGCTGCAGTTTCTGTAGCAGTTGCAGCACCTGTTTCTGGATCGTCACATCGAGCGCGCTGGTCGGCTCGTCGAGCACCAGCAGCTGCGGGGCGACGATCAGCGCCCGGGCAATCGCCAGCCGCTGCCGCTGCCCGCCCGAAAACTCATGCGGATAACGCTGCAGCAGGCCGGGAAATTGCGCCTCCATCATGCCCACGTCGGCCAGCGCCTCCAGCACCTGCTGGCGGCGTGAGGCCACCGAGTGGTGCGGCGCATGCACCCACAGCCCTTCGCCGACGATTTCCTCCACCGTCATGCGCGGCGACAGCGATGAAAACGGGTCCTGGAACACCACTTGCACCGCCGAGCGCAAGGCCTTGTTGGCCGCCGTGTCGCGGCTCCACGAGGCGCCCTTCAATTGCAGGTCGCCGCTGTACGGAATAAGCCCCAGCGTCGCCAGCGCCAGGGTGGACTTACCCGAGCCCGACTCGCCCACCACACCCATGGTCTGGCCCGGGCGGATCGCAAAGCTCGCGTCCTGCACCGCCACGAAAGCGCCCTTCCTGAACCAGCCCTCGATGCCGGGCTTGGGCACCGGATAACTCACGCGGATGTTCTTGGCCTGCAGCACCGGCACCACCTGGCGGTCGTGCACGGCATGCACCACGTCGCGCACCGGCCGGCTGTGGATCAGCTTCTGGGTGTAGGCATGCTGGGGCTGGGCGAACACCTTGGCCACCGGGCCCTGCTCGACGATGTGGCCGGCCTCCATCACCGCCACACGGTCGGCGAACTTGCGCACCAGGTTCAGGTCGTGGGTGATCAGCAGCACGGCCATGCCGTTTTTCTTCTGCAGATCGGACAGCAGTTGCAGGATTTGGCCGCGCAGGGTCACGTCGAGCGCGGTGGTCGGCTCGTCGGCCAGCAGCAGGCGCGGCTTGCAGGCCAGGGCCATGGCGATCATGGCGCGCTGGCGCTGGCCGCCGGAGAGCTGGTGCGGGTAGGCGCGCGCGCGCCGCGTCGGCTCAGGAATGCCGGTGTCGGCCAGCAGCTTGACGGCCTCCTGCGCCGCATCGGCGCGCGACAGGCCCTGCTTCAGCTCCAGCACTTCGGAGATCTGGTCGCCGACGCTGAACAGCGGGTTCAGCGCCGTCATCGGCTCCTGGAAGATCATGGCGATGTCCTGCCCGCGAATACCGCGCAGCACGTGTTCGTCGAGCCCGCACAGGTCGACCAGGCCGTCGGCGCCCTGGAACAAGGCCTGCCCGCTGACCTCGGCGTTCTGCACCAGCCGCAGCAGGCTCAGCGCCGTGATGGTCTTGCCCGAGCCGGACTCCCCGACCAGCGCCAGCTTCTCGCCGGGGGCGATCTGCAGGCTGATGCCATGCACCACCTCCTGGCCACCGAAGGCGACGCGCAGGTTCTGCACGTCGAGCAGTTGGCGACCGCGTTCGTGCGCCTGGGCGATGAGGTCGGCGCTCACTGGGCGACCTCCGTGCTCTGCACCGCGGTGCGAGCTTGCTTGGGACGGCCCGGCGCGGCGGGCGCCTGGTCGGCCTTGCGCGGGTCCAGGGCATCGCGCAGGGCGTCACCCATGAAGGTCAGCAGCAGCAGCGTGACCACCAGCACGCCAAACGTGGACAGCGAAATCCACCAGGCATCGATGTTGTTCTTGCCCTGCGACAGCAGTTCACCCAGCGACGGCGTGCCCGGCGGCACGCCCAGGCCGAGGAAGTCGAGCGAGGTCAGCGCCAGGATGGCGGCGCTCATGCGAAAAGGCAGGAAAGTCACCACCGGCGTCATGCTGTTGGGCAACACGTGGCGGGTGATGATCTGCCAGTCGCTCAGGCCCAGCGCACGCGCGGCGCGCACGTAGTCGAGCTGGCGGTTGCGCAGGAATTCGGCGCGCACGTAGTCAGAAAGACCGAGCCAGCCGAACAGGCTCAGCAGGATCAGCAGCAGGCTGATGCTGGGCGTGAACACCGCACTGAAGATGATCAGCAGATAGAGCTCGGGCATCGAGCCCCAGATTTCCATGAAGCGCTGGAAAGCCAGGTCGACCTTGCCGCCAAAAAACCCCTGGACCGCCCCGGTCACCACGCCCAGCACCACGCCGGTGAAGGTCAGCGCCAGCGCAAACAGCACACTCACGCGAAAGCCGTAGATCAGCTGCGCCAGCAGGTCGCGACCACGGTCGTCGGTGCCGAGCCAGTTGTCGGCGGTGGGTGCGGCCGGGTTGGGCTGCCTGGCGAAGTAGTTCAGCGTCTTCGGCCCATACGGGTTCGGCGCGAACACCGCCCAGTTGCCACCCTTGGCCAGTTGCTCGCGGATGAACGGATCGAGGTAGTCGGTCTCGGTGTCGAAGTCGCCGCCGAACACCTTCTCGGGGTAGTTGTGCACCACCGGAAAGTAATACTGCCCCTGGTATTTGACGACCAGCGGCCGGTCGTTCGACAGCAGCTCGGCGCCCAGGCTGGCCAGCACCAGCAGCGAGAACAACACCAGGCTCCAGTAGCCCAGCCGGTTGCGCTTGAAGCGCAGCCAGGCGCGGCGGCCGGGGGAGAGACTTTGCATCGAATCCTTCAATCCAGGAAAGGGTTCAGCACGGCAATGCCGCAGCCGTCGAAGTCGCGTACGTTGCGCGTCACGAGCGTGAGCGCGTGGACCTGGGCCGTGGCGGCGATGAGCATGTCGGCCATATGGCGAACCTGGCCACGCGCGGCAAGCAAGCCCCGCATTTCGCCCGCCCGGCGCGCGATCGTCTCCGTCACTTCCAGCACCGTGTAGAGCGCGGTCATCGCCTGAAATCGCTCCAGCGCCCGCGGTCGAGGTTTATGCGCCAAGCCGAACACGATTTCGTGGACCGAAATCGCCGAACTGGCCACGCCCTGCACGCCCTCGATGCGGGCCAACCACTGCAACACGCCTTCGTGGGGCATCGGCCGCATCATTTCGCTGATGACATTGGTATCGACTAAGTACACGGCTCTCAGCCTCGCTTTGTCTCTTCCGGCTCGCCCGGTTCGTCCCAGTAATGAGGGTCGTCCACCATCGGGTTGTAGCGGTCGGTACGTGGCGCAATCTCGATCCCGTCCTGCGCGCCGTCAGCGATCAGCGCGGCACGGATCTCGGCGAACAACGCGGTCAACGTCGGCTTGCGCCGCTGCTCCCGCCAATGTTGAAACTCCTCGAAGTCGTCTGCCGACACCATCACGGCCACCCGCTTGTCGCGGTTGTAGATGGCCTGCGGCTCTTCAACGGTGAGCCGCACCACTTCGGAGAACTGCTGCTTGGCACTGGCGATGTTCCAGGTCATGATGCCCTCGCATGTCCATTTAATATAGACATATTATCCAACAATGATATCCATTTAGTCAAACTTGACCCGCGGATCGACCCACACGTAACAAAGGTCGCTGATCAGTTTGGTCACCAGCCCGATCAGCGTGAACAGGTACAGCGTGCCCAGCACCACCGGATAGTCGCGCCGGATCACGCTCTCGTAGCTCAGCAGGCCCAGGCCGTCGAGCGAGAACAGGGTTTCGATGAGCAGCGAGCCGGTAAAGAAGGCGCCGATAAAGGCCGCCGGAAAACCGGTGATGATCGGAATCAGCGCATTGCGGAACACGTGTTTCCACAACACCTGGCGCTCGCCCAGGCCCTTGGCCCGCGCCGTCACCACGTACTGCTTGCGGATTTCTTCGAGGAAGGCGTTCTTGGTCAGCATCGCCGTCACGGCAAAGCTGCCGAGCACCATGGCCGTCACTGGCAGGGTGATGTGCCAAAGGTAATCGACCACCCGCGCGCCCCAACTCAGCTCGGCCCAGTTACTGGAAGTGAGCCCGCGCAACGGAAACCACTGCAGTTGCCCGCCGAACACCACCAGCAACACCACGCCGAGCACGAAGCCCGGAATGGCATAACCCACCAGCACCAGCAGCGTGGTCAGCAAATCGAAACGCGAGCCCGCCCGCACCGCCTTGGCCACACCCAGCGGCACGGCGACGAGGTAGCTGATGAAAAAGGTCCAAAGGCCCAGGCTGATCGACACCGGCAACTTCTCGACGATGAGCTGCGACACGGGCTTGTTCTGAAAGAAACTCCGGCCCAGATCGAAGCGCGCGAACTGGCCCAGCATCTGAAAGAAACGCTCGTGCGCGGGTTTGTCGAAGCCGTACAGCGCCTTGATCTGCGCGATGCGCTTCGGGTCCACCCCCTGCCCGCCGCGGTAGCTTCCGCCACCCGATTCGAAGCCGCCACCACCCCCGCGGCCCGCGGTCTTGGCCTCCGCCAGGTACTGCTCCACCGGCCCGCCGGGCACGAACTGGATCACCACGAAAGTCACCAGCAAGACGCCCAGCAGCGTGGGAATGAGCAGGAGCAGACGCTTGAGGATGTAGGAGAACACGGGCGGATGGTTCCTTTTTTCTCTGCTACGGCGTCAAAGACTTGGCCCACCAGGCCGACATGACCCAGTCTTCGCCACCTGCATACGGCGGCATCGGGGCCTTGAACGCGAGGCGCCAATCGTCGTAGACGATACGGTGCGAGGTCAACGTCCACTGCGGAATCAGATAGTGGCTATGCATGATCACCCGGTCCAGCGCGCGGCAGGCCGGCGTCAGCTTGGCCTTGGTGTCGGCATCGACGATGCGCTTGAGCAACGCATCGACCGCGGGGGTGGACACACCCATGTAGTTGCCCGAACTCTCCGTGATCGCCGCCTTGCTGCCGAAGATCTCCTGCAACTGCTGGCCCGGGTTGTTGGTGCCCGGGAAATTGATGGTCGTGATGTCGAAGTTAAAGCGGTCGAGTCGCTCCTGGTAGAGCGCGAAATCAACGGTGGCAAACTTCAGCGTAATGCCGAGCTTCTCGAGGTTGCGGATCCACGGCGACACCGTGCGCACGCCACCGTCCTTGCTGTCGAGGTACTCCAGCGTCATGGCTTCTCCCCTGGCGTTGCGCAAGGCGCCGTCGCGGTACTCCCAGCCAGCCTGCTTCAGCAGGTCTCGCGCGCGGCGCAGGTTGTTGCGCAGCGACTGGCCTTCGCCTTCGGTGGTCGGTGGCGTGTACATCGGCCCGAAGCTCGCGTCGGGGATCTTGCCGCGCAAGGGTTCCAGCAAGGCTTTCTCTTCGGGTGACGGCAAGCCCTGGGCCTCGCAATCAGTGTTGCCAAACAGATCCTTCACGCGCGGATAGCCGCCATAGAACATCTGGCGGTTCATCCATTCGTAGTCGAGTGCCAGGCCCAGCGCCTCGCGCACGCGCGGGTCCTTGAGCTTGTCGCGCCGGCTGTTGAGCACGAAGCTCTGGAAGCCCGAGGGTCTTTTGTGCTGGAACTCACGCTTGATCAGCTCGCCAGTATCGAAGCGCTTGCCGTTGACCCGCCGCGCCCAGTCACCAGCCGAATAGAAGCTCATCATGTCGAACTCCCCGGCCTTGAGCGCTTCGAGCCGGGCGGTGTTGTCCTTGTAGATCTTGACGGTGATGCGGTCGAAGTTGTGGTTGCCGCGATTTACCGGCAGGTCGCGCGCCCAATACCCGGGGTCACGCACATAGGTGATGTCCTTGCCGAAATTGACCGGCCCGATGCGATAGGGGCCGCTGCCGATCGGAATGTCCATCACCACCTCGTCGAAGCGCTTGGCCTTGCCATTCTCCACACCCCATTTCTGGCTGAACACCGGCAGGCCGCCCACCGTCAGCGGCAGTTCGCGGTTGGGCTTCTTGAAGCGGTAGCGCACCGTGCGCGCGTCCAGCACGTCGATGCCGGCCACGTCTTCCAGCGCGGTCTTGTAGCCCGGCGAGGTGTAGGGGCCCATCAGCGTGTCGTAGCTGAACTTCACGTCGGCGGCGCGCACCGGGTCGCCATTGTGAAACCGCGCCTCGCGCCGCAGCACGAAGGTGGCGCTCAGGCCGTCGGGCGGCACGCTCACGTCCTCGGCCAGCAAGCCGTAGCCGGCGCCGTTTTCGTCCATGGAGCCGGTCAGCAGCGCGTCGAACAGCATCTCGCTCAGATAGGCCGGCGCACTGCCCTTGATGGTGAAGGGGTTGTATTTGTCGAAGGTGGAGCTGCGCACATTGCTGACCAGGCGCAACTCGCCGCCCTTGGGCGCGTTCGGGTTCACATAGGCGAAATGGCTGAAATCCGGCGGGTATTTCAAGTCGCCCCACAGGGCATAGCCGTGGGCCGCCCATGCGGGCAAACCCGCGAACATAACCAGCACACTCCCCAGAACCGCAAAAAATCGCATGCGACAATTCTGCACCATCTGTCCACCCATTCCGTCAAGGCCCTTGATTACGTTCCAAGGCCACGGAATTCACGAAAGTTGAGAATCATGGGATTTCTTACCGGCAAAAAACTGCTGATCACCGGCGTCTTGTCCAACCGCTCCATCGCCTACGGCATCGCCAAGGCCTGCCACGCGCAAGGCGCCGAACTCGCCTTCAGCTACGTGGGTGAACGCTTCAAGGACCGCATCACCGAATTCGCCGCCGATTTCGGCTCCAAGCTGATCTTCGACTGCGACGTGGGCGACGACGCCCAGATCGACAAGCTGTTCGCCGACCTGGCCCAGACCTGGCCCAAGTTCGACGGCTTCGTGCACAGCATCGGCTATGCGCCGCGCGAAGCCATCGCTGGCGACTTCCTCGACGGCCTGAGCCGCGAAGGCTTCAAGATCGCGCACGACATCAGCGCCTACAGCTTCCCGGCCATGGCCAAGGCCGCCCTGCCCTACCTGAACAACAAGTCGGCCCTGCTGACGCTGACCTACCTCGGCGCCGTGCGCACCGTGCCGAACTACAACACCATGGGCCTGGCCAAGGCTTCGCTGGAAGCCAGCGTGCGTTACCTGGCAGAGTCGCTTGGCCCGAAGGGCATGCGCGTCAACGGCATCAGCGCCGGGCCGATCAAGACCCTGGCCGCCAGCGGCATCAAGGGCTTCGGCAAGATCCTCTCGGTGGTGGCCGAGGCCTCACCGATCCGCCGCAACGTGACCATCGACGACGTGGGCAATGTGGCGGCGTTCCTGCTGAGCGACCTGGCCGCCGGCGTGAGCGCCGAAATCACCTACGTGGACGGCGGCTTCAGCCATGTGGTCGGCGGCATTGCCGAGCCGGCGACCACGGCCTGAGCCCTTTCACCGTTGCCGCTGAGCCGCGCTCTCACCAGTCCCGGCTGAGCCGCGCTCCCCCGTTCGCCCTGAGCCTGTCGAAGGGCCTTCCTACCCGGTCATCCTGAGCTCGTCGAAGGACGACAAGCTCAGCCCGAACGGTGATGGTGGAAAGTCACCGCGGCAAAATCCCCGCCAAGCGCAGATAACTGCTCCGCACGTTCTCCAGGTGATCCACCATCGCCTGCCGCGCCGCCACCGCATCGCGCGCCAGCAGCGCCCGCACCAGCGCCAGATGTTCATGGCAGGCCGGCACCAGCCGCTCGGGCACGCGCTCCAGGCCCCGCATGCGGATCCGCTTGTGAATTTCGGCAATGAACTTGGCCAGCGACTGGTTGCCGCAATAAGTCACCACGACCTCATGGATTTCGTCATCGAGCCTGCGGTCCGTTGCGTGCTCGCCGGAGGCCTCTGCGGCCAGAACTTCGGCCAGCGTGACCTGCAGCCTTTCCTCGATCTTCGCCAGCACCGGCAGGGGCGCACGCGCCGCGGCCAGGGACGCGGCCTCGCTCTCCAGCAGCAGCCGGATGGCCAGCAGTTCGAGGTATTCGGTCAAACCGACCTCGCGCACCACGATCACGCCATTCGACAACTGCTGCAGCACGCCTTCGCCCAATAGCCGGCTGATGGCCGCGCGCATCGGTGTGCGCGAGACCTCGAAACGCTCGGCCAAACGGCGTTCCTCGATCACGTCGCCGGGCTCGATCTGGCGCGAGGTGATGAGCTCCAACAGCGCCTGGTAGGTCTGCTCGGAAACACTCTCGGCCGGTCGGCGCACCGGCCCAGTGGCGGCCTTGCCCAACACGGCGGGGGAAGTTTCGCCAGCGGTTTCAAGAGCCATGGCGGAAGGCGATCAAGGGTGTGTGGTTCATGTCTGCCATCGTTGATTTCTTCGAGAGGCGATCAGCCGGCCATCCAGCCGCCATCGACCAGCAGATTCTCGCCGGTGATGAAAGTGGCTTCGTCGGAAGCCAGGAACAACGCGGCATTGGCCACGTCGTCGGGTGCGCCGAGCCGCCTCAAAGGCGTGCGTGCGCGGGAATAGTCCAGCCATTTCGGCTCCACCGCCCGGCCCGTCTTGCCCGTGAGTATCTTGCCCGGCGCCACCGCGTTGCAGATGATGCCGGCCTCCGCGTAGTCCACCGCGATCTGTCGCGTGATATAGACCACGCCCGACTTCGAAGTGCCGTAGGCCACATCTTCCGGGCAGGCCACCATGCCGTGCTGCGACGAAATGTTGACGAGGCGGCCGCGCACATCGTTGACGGGTTCCTGCAGCAGCATGGCGCGAACGCCGGCACGCGCCATCAGGAACACGCTGGTCAGGTTCACCGCCATCACGCGGTTCCACTCGTCGAGTGTGGTGTCCGTCAGCGGTTTGCCGTTGCCGATGGCGGCGTTGTTGACCAGCACGTCGAGCCGGCCATAAGTCTTGACCGTCAGGTCGACCACCGCCTGCACTTCCGATTCGTTCGACACGTCGGTCTGCAGGAATTCGGCCAGGCAGCCCTGCCCGCGCAACAGGTCGATGGTGGGCATGCCGCCTTCGCGCACGGTGGTGGTGAGATCGGCCAACACCAGGCGCGCGCCTTCGGCTGCGAACCGCATTGCGATGGCCCGGCCGATGCCGGAGGCGGCGCCGCTGATGAGGATGGATTTGCCTTCGAGTCGTTTCATGCGATGTGATTCAGATGGATGCCTGCCAGGCGAGTTGGTCGCGCGCGGCGTCGGCCAACGAGGTCGTCGGCGCCCAGCCGGTATCGGCTTGCAGGCGGCGGATGGAAAGTGCGGCGCGATCGACCGGCAGGTTGTAGCGCAGCGAACCTTCTTCTCCAGGGCCAGCGACACACCAGGACCAGCCCGGATAAGACGCCGCCAGCAATTCGCACCATTGCACGAGGTCGCTCATCACCGCGCCGCCGACGTTGTAGATCGCATGCCGCAGTTCGACGGCACTCGCCAACGCGGCAAGCGCCTTCGCGGCGTCACGCGAATAAATCCAGTCCGCACGCAGGCTGCGCGGCAGCACCACGGCCTGCCCGGCCATCGCGGCGGCCAGCACCTGGGCATGCGGGCTCAACGCATCGCGCACGCCGGTGGCGTATTCCCACGGCCCGTAGACCGGGCCGAGGCGCGCCACGCGCACGTCGAGCCGGTACAACTCGGCCAGCCGCAGCGCCGCCTGCTCGGAGGCGAGCTTGCTGATGCCGTACAGCGCCGCGGGTGCAGGAATAGACACATCTTCTTCATACGTTTCGCCAGTCGGCGGCTTGATGCCGTAGACCGCGACCGAACTCAGCACCACCACGCGGCGGATGCCGCTACGGCCGAGCGCGCAACGCTGCAGCAGATTAGCCGTGCCGCCCACGTTCACGTCGAGCACGGCCATCGGCTCGCGGGCCTCGCGTTCGGCGTTCGGCGTGATGGCGGCGCAGTGGATCACGCGGTCGATGCTGGAAGACTTCAGCGCGGCGTCCACGTCGATCGGGCAGCGGATGTCGCCGAGCAGAATGCCCAGGTTGTCGCGGCCCAGCCGGGCCAGCATGTCGGCACGCGGCGCAGCGCGGTCGAACAGCACGACGGATTCGCCATCTGCACGCAGCCGCTCGGCCAAGGCCAGGCCCACGAAGCCCGCGCCGCCGGTGATCAGAGTGGTCATGTCAGTGCCGCCCGGCCGCCCGAAGGCGCTGACGCGCCCCCTCGGGGGGCAGCGATACGCGAAGCGACGAGCGTGGGGGTTGTTTCATCTTGTTTTTCCTAACGTGAGACGATCATGCGGCGCTCGAGCCGCGCCACCCAGCGCGCCAGCGGCCACAGCAGCACGAAGAAAACGAACGCGGCCGCCATCAGCGGCGTGGGGTTGTAGGTCTGCTCCTGGGCCACGCGCGCCGAACGCAGCAACTCGGGCAAGGCAACCATCGAAGCGATGGAAGTCGTCTTGATCAGCTCCAGCGAATTGCTCGCCAGCGGTGCCAGCACGTTGCGCACCGCCTGCGGCAACACGATCGTAAAAATCAGCTGAACCGGCTTGAAACCGAGTGCCCGTGCGGCCTCGCGCTGGCCCTTGGGCACGGAGTTGATGCCCGCGCGGAAGATCTCGCCGTAGTAGCCCGAGTTGTTCAGCACCAGGGCCAGCACCACGGCCGCACCCCCGCTGAGCTTGAGCCCGAAGAACGGCAGGCCGAAATAAATCAGCACCAGCAGCACCACCACCGGGAACGAGCGGAACAGGTCGATATAGACCAGCAGCACCGCGCGCAGCCAGCGGTGTTCGAAGCTGTACAGCACGGCGATCAGCAGCCCCGTGGCCATGGCCAGCGGCAAGGCGACGATGGCGAGCAGGAACGAAAGTTTGACGCCCTGCAGCAGCAGTGGCCAGATGGTCAGGAACGAATCGAGGTTGGCGAAGTTTTCTAAGAATAATTCCATGTCAGCGCCCCTTCGAGCTGGCGTGTTCGACCCAGCGGCTGGCGACAACCAACGGCAGGAACAACATGAGATAGAGCGCTGCAGCCAGCGTCAACGGCGACGGGTTCGCCACCAGCGACATGAAACTCTGCGCCTGCCCCAGCGTCTCGGGCAACGACACCGCCGTGCCCAGCGCCGTGCCCTTGCTGATCGAGATCGCGCGATTCGTGAGCATCGGGATCGCCAGGCGCCAGGCCTGCGGCAAGATGATCATGAACAACATGCGCATCGGCTTGAAGCCCAGGGCCATGCCCGCGTCCCACTGGCCACGCGGCAGAGCCTGCATCGCCGACCAGAAGATTTCGCAGGCAAACGCAGACAGCACCGCGCCGAGCGCGATCACCGTGGTCACGAAGGGCGACAAGGTGAGCCCGATGTAGGGCATGCCGAAGTACAGGAAGATGATGATCACCAGCTGCGGCAAAGTGCGGAACAGGTCCACATAGGCCACGATCAGCAGATCGAGCACCCGCTTCTTCATCGAGCGCAGCACCGCCAGGCCAAGGCCCAGGGCCAGCCCGAGCACGATGACCAGCACCGACACCAGCACGGTCAGGCCGAAGCCCCGCAGCACCGTCGGCAAGGCTTGCGCCATGACCGACAGGTTCAGGAAGTTTTCAAGGAGCCTGTCCATGCGATGTCTTGCTTGTGACGAATCGTTCGATTACTTGCAGACCGGCGCCGGCGAGGTGGGCACGTAGCCCTTGAAGTTCGGCGCGCCGTAGCCCGGGTAGGTGGTGATGAGCGCCGAGCCGGCTTCGGGTGCCGAGCCGTACCACTTCTCGTGCAGCTTGGCGACGGTGCCGTCGATCTTCATGCACTTGAGCACGTCGTCGACCTTGTTGCGGTAGTCCACGCTTTCGGGGCGGAACGCGTAGCCGAAGTTGCGGCTGGCGCTGAAATCCTTGTAGGCGACCTTGATCGCCTTGTTCTTGCTCGCGGCGTAGATCGTGGTTGGCACTTCATTGATGGTGGCAAAGGCGCGGTTGGTCAACACGGCCTGCACGCTGTCGGGAAAGGTGTCGTAACGCTGGACTTCGAAGCCATAGGCCGCGGCATTCGCTGTGGCCCAGGTGTCGGACAAGGTGCCGCGGTTCACGGCCACGGCCTTGCCCTTCAGGTCATCGAAGCCCTTCATGTCGTTGGCCGCCTTCACCAGGAAGCCGTTGCCGGTGGACATGATGGGTTGCGTGAACACCATGCGTTCGGCGCGTTCGGCCGTGATGTTCAGCGGGTTCACGGTGAACTCGATGCGTTTGGCGAACAGCGCGGCGAACAGCGCCGAGAAGTTCACGTCGACGATCTCCACGCTCGGGCGTTTCAGGCGCTTGGCGACTTCGTTGATCAGGTCCACGCCAAAACCTTCAGGGCCGTTCACGCCGCGCACGATCCACGGCGCCACGCCGAAATCGCTGCCGACGACGAGTGGCTTGTCGCTCGGATGGTCGATCTCTTGCGCGTTGGCCAGAGGCAGGGCGGCGAGCATCGCCAGCGCCACGCTGGAGAAGACGAATTTGCGAACGGAAGACGAGAAGGCCATGGAAAAACTCCTGTGGATGAAATGAAAAGTTGAAGAAGAAATCGGGTCAGCGGGCCGGATGCTCGGCGTGCCAGTGGCGCGCGATGTCGGCGCGACCACACACCCAAACGTCATCAAACTGCTTCACGTGGTCGAGGAAACGCTCGAAGCCGGCAGCGCGCCCCGGATGCCCGGCCACACGCAGGTGCAGGCCGACGGACATCATCTTTGGCGCGGTGCGGCCTTCGCGGTACAACATGTCGAAGCTGTCCTTCAGGTAGTCGAAGAACTGCTGGCCGGTGCTCATGCCGCCGCGCATGAACTTGGCGTCGTTGTTGGCCAGGCTGTAGGGCATCACCAGATGCGGCTTTTCATCACGATGCAGCCAGTACGGAAGTTCGTCGTTGTAGGCGTCGGAGTCGTAGAGGAAGCCACCCTCCTCGCGGATCAGCCGGCGCGTGTTCAGGCCCGGGCCGTAGCGGCAATACCAGCCGAGCGGCCGCTCGCCAACCGTGCGCGTGATGCTTTCCACCGTGCGGCGGATGCGCTCACGCTCCTCGGCTTCGGTGAAGAACTGGTGCCGTTCCCAGCGCCAGCCATGGGCGCAGACGTCGTATTGCAGTTCGCGGATGGCCGCGCAGACCTCGGGGTTGCGCTCCAGTGCCAGCGCGCAGCCGAAGATGGTGGCAGGCATGCCGCGTTCGGCCAGCAAACGCGTAAGGCGCCAGAAGCCGACACGGCTGCCGTATTCGAACATCGACTCCGCGGCCAGGTCGCGGCCGTCGAAAGCGCCCGCGCCGCCTTCGGTCAGGCCGGATTCGCTGGCCGCGTCGCCATCGGGCACGGCGGGCTCGGAGCCTTCTTCGTAGTTGAGGCAGATGTTGAGCGCCAGGCGCGCGTCGCCGGGCCAGCGTGGGTGCGGCGGGTTCGCGCCGTAGCCGACGAAATCGCGTGGGTGCAGATCAGACATCGCCGCCGCCTTTCACAACCAGTTGAACCGGCGCGCTCAGAGGCACGAAGACATCGTCGCCACCGGTTTCCGTGAAGCTCATGCACACGGCAAATTTGGCCGGCGCCTGGAGCGCCGAGAGGCCGTGGTGCCAGACGTTGCGCGCGTAGGTCACGCCCTGATCCGATGCGGCTTCGAAGGCACGCAGCGTGGCCAGATCGGGCTGGCCATCGGCATCGGCATGGCAAACCACCACGATGTAGCCGCAGCCGTTGACGGGCAGAAAGGTCTGCGTGGAAAACGGGTGGCGTTCCATGGCCTTCAGATCCAGCGGCAACTGCACCGCCTGGGCCACGGTCGCCACCCACAGGCGAGGCTCCACGGCTTCGCTGGTGCGATCGAAGGCCTGCGACACATGGTTGCGCCGGGCGTCGCTCACCATGGAGATCACCTCGCCGAACGGATGAAAGGCATGCGGCGTCAGCGGTTCGATGGGCAGTTGAATGGGTGTCATAAGCATGGTGGGTTGGGCTGGAAATATCTAAAACCAAAAGAATTCCAGTGGTATCCCACTTGTATGAGCACAGACCGTACCAGGCGAAAAGGCGGTTTCAAGCCCATTCTTCCGGTGTGACGCCCCAAAAGAAAACGGGCTGCGCACCAGATCGATGCCCAGCCCGAAAACGACGTGGCGGCGGCTACGGACGTTCGCCGCGCGCCAGCCTTCCGGCGATGTCGTCCAGCACCGGCAGCAGATCGGCCACCGAGTCGATCACATAGTGCGCGCCCGCCGCCTTGAGCTTGGCCGTGGCGGCCTCGCGCAGCTTTTGCTGCTGCGCGGTGTCCAGCGCCTGCCAGTCGGCCAAACTCAGGCCCACGGCGTTGCCGCTGATGGCCAGGCCCACCGTCCAGGTGCCGGCATTCAGGCCTTCCTCGATACCGACGCCGGTGTCGTCCACCTTCACCACGGTGTATGGCGGCCACACGCCGATGTCGGCGAAGGTGCGGTACATCATCAGCGGTGATGGCCGGCCCGCGGCCAGATCGCCGGCGCAGACCAGGTTGTCGGGCGCATAACCGCCGCGGGCCGCGATCGGCGCCACGACTTCCATGATCGGCCGGTTGTAGCCGGTGGTCGAGCCGATCTTCAGGCCACGCGCACGCAGCGTGTTCACCATGGCCACCGCGCCGGGAACGAAGTCGGCGAAGTCGGCCACCACGGCGGCGTTCATCGGCGTGAAGACTTCGTAGAGATGGTCCACGTCGGCATCGGTGAAGGGTTTGCCATGCACCTCGGCCCATTGCGCGGCGATGCGCGGCAGCGCGCCCAGGGCCTGGATGTGGTCCCACTTGGCCATGCCCATGGGGCCGCGTGCTTCTTCGATGCTGAGCTGCACGCCGAATTTTTCAAACAGCCGCACGAAGGCGCCCATGGGCGCGCAGGAGCCGAAGTCGAGGATGGTGCCGGCCCAGTCGAAGACGACGGCGGTAAGCTGAGGGTGATCGGTAGGCATGGCGTGTGCTGTCAGGTCCAGTTGGTGAAAACTTCTTCGGCAATGCCGAAGGCGGTGCTGGCGCCGGTGCCGCTGGTCACCAGCACCAGGCGGGTGGCGTCGTCGGGCCGGTCGATCAGGCAGTCGGTGCTGGCCGAGGACGGATAGGTGCCGACCCAGCGCTCGGTCACCACGGCCTGCTTCAGCTTCAGGGTGCGGCGCAGGTGCTGCAGGATCAGTTCGTCGACCCGCTGGTTGGCGAACGGCTCGAGCACCGGGCCATAGTGGTGCGAATCGCCCACCACCAACGAGCCGTCGGCGCTTTGCACCACGATCAGGTGGATGCCGTGGCCGAGCGACTCGCCCTCTTCCGCGTCGAGCTGGGTGCGCAGCGCGGCGGCGGCCGGCAATTGGCTGTAGCCGTGGTAACGCACCAGGCTCAGGTCCATCATCACCGAGCCGGGCAGCGCGAAGCCGGGCTCGGGCTGCACACGCAGCATCTGCAGCTGGCACAGGCGCAACTGGTGCGGCCTGAGGCGTTCGGCGAACAGGCCGTTCAAATCGGTGTTGGTGCAGACCGCCACGCGTTCGGCATGCAGGGTGGCGCGCGAGGTGCGCACCATTGGCGTGGCCACTTCGAGCACGGCTTCGCTGAAGCGAAACGTCACGCCCATGGCTTCGGCCAGCCAGCGCGTGAGCTGGCCGATGGCGGTGCGCGACTCCACCCGCATCTCGTGCGGGCTGTAGAGCACGCCTTGCGCGCCGTGGAGCTGCAGCGCCGGCGCGCGGCTGGCGGCGTCACCCACGTCGAGCAGCGCACAGCCCTCGGCCATCGGCGTGGCCATGAATTCCTGCAGCACATCGAGCGCCCTGGGGCGAAAAGCGGTGAGCCACAGGCCGTGGTGCACGGCCGGGATGCCGGCCTTTGGCGCCACCTCGCCCCAGACCTCGCGCGCACGCCGGGCGCGGCGCCAGGTGTCGCCCGCGCCCTGGCCGGTGACGGTGATGAAGCCGAAGTTGCGGATGGAGGCGCCGATACAGGCGGCGTCGCGCTCGACCACGCAAACCTTCAAGCCGCGGCTGGCGGCGGTGTAGGCATGGGCCAGGCCGACGATGCCGGCACCGACGACGATCAGATCGAAGTGTTGGGCGTTCTGCATGGCAGGGGATCAGCGCGGCAGCCGCAGCACCGGCCAGCCGCGCACCAGGGCCTCGCGTTCGAGCCGCGTATCCGGGTCCACCACCACCGGCTGGCCCACGGCCAGCAGCAGCGGCAGGTCGTTGATCGAATCGCTGTGGAAGCTGGCGCTGGCCAGGCTCACGTCGGGCGCGATGCCGCGGCCTTCGAGCCAGGCCTGCAGCCGGCTCACCTTGCCCTCGCGCATGTTCAGCGTGCCGCTGGTGCTGCCGGCGAACCGGCCGTCGTCGCGCAGTGCCAGTTCGGTGGCGATCAGGTGCTCAAAACCGAGCTCGGCCGCCGTCAACTCCACCAGGAAGCGGCTGGTGGCGGTGGTCAGCACCAGCATGTCGCCGCGCGCGCGGTACTGCCGCACCAGGGCCAGTGCCGAGGCGGGGATGCGCGGGCGGATCACCTCCTGCATGAAGGCCTCGCGCAGCGGCTGCCATTCGGCCGGCGTCTTGCCGCGCAGGGTGCTGGCAAAGAATTCGCAGAACTCGCCAGGCGCGGCCTCGCCGGCGTGGTAGCGGCGGTCCATCTCGGCGTTGCGTTCGGCGAAGTCCGCGCCGGCCAGGCCACGTGCCACGAGGAATTCACCCCAGAGCACTTCGGAATCGCCGGTCAGCAAGGTGTTGTCGAGGTCGAACAGCGCCAGGCGCTGCGCATTGGAGTGGCTTGGGTTGGGCATGGGTTCTTGCGGCGGAACGTCTCAGCGGGAAGGATTGCGCCAGCGCTGGGTGCGGCGCTCGACGAACTTGCCCAGGGCGATGTAGAGCAGCGTCACCCCCATCGAGGTGCCGGCGATCAGCACGGCCATGGCCGCGGCCGGGCCGGTGTCGCCGGCTTCGTCCAGGTTCAGGATCGCCACCGAGGCCAGCTTGGTGTCGGGCGAATACAGGAACACCACGGCCGAGATCGTGGTCATGGCATTGATGAAAAAGTAGCGCGACACGTCGAGCAAGGTGGGCAGGCAGATCGGCAGCGTCACGCGCCAGAACGTGGTGTAGAACGGCACCTTCAGCGAGCCCGAAACCGATTCGAATTCCGCGTCGATGGCCTTCAGCGCGGTGAGCATCGTCAGGTGGCCGGTGGTGTAGAAATGCACGATCGTGCACAGCACCAGCAAGGCCCCGGTCTGGTAGAGGAAGTTCAGCGGGTTCATCGGCGCATTGAAGAAGAAGATGTAGCCCAGGCCGAGCACCAGGCCGGGCACGGCCATCGGCAGCATCGCCATCAGGCGGATCAGTGGCCGGGCCCAGTCGAGGCCGCGCGTCTTCTCCAGCAGGTAGGCGCCCACGAACACGATCACCGGGCCGATCGTCGCCGTGCCGGCTGCCAGCTTCAGGCTGTTGAGCATGGCGTCGCCCAGCTCGGCGTCCACCAGTCCGGCCACATAGTGGTCGAGGCTGGGCGCGAGGTTGTAGGGCCAGAGCTTGGCAAAGGACGCGAACACCGCCATGCCGAACATGGCCAGCATCAGCGCGCAGACCAGCATGCAGAACAAGGTCATGGCCAGATCGAAACCACGCGCCGGCCGCGGCACCAGGGCCACGGCGCGGGCGCTGAGCATGGCGGTCTGCTTGCGCTGCACGAAGTAGTCGACCACGAAGGTCAGCACCGCCGGTGTGAGCAGCAGCAAGGCCACCACCGCACCGCGCTGGAAGTCCTGCTGGCCGATGACGAGCTTGAACACGTCGGTGGCCAGCACATTGAAGTTGCCGCCCACCACCTTCGGAATGCCGAAGTCGGTCATCACCAGCGTGAGGCTGACCAGCGCGGCCGAGATCAGCCCGTATTTGGCACCGGGCAAGGTGATGGTGAAGAACTTGCGCCGCGTGCTGGTGCCCAGCGCATCGGCGGCCTCATACAGCCGTGCGTCGGCCAGCGTGAGCGCGGTGACCAGCACCATCAGCACATGCGGGAACACCGAAAAACACTCGGCCAGCACGATGCCCGATGCACCGTAGATGCCGTCGAAACCGAAGACGCGCCAGAAGTCCCGGGCCACACCCTGGTTGCCGAACCAGTAGATCAGCGAGATCGCCGACAGCAGCGAAGGCGCCAGCAGAGGCAGCAGTGTGATGGTGCGAAACAGGCCCTTGAGCGGCATGCAGCTGCGCGTCAGCGCATAGGCAAAGGTGAAGGCCAGCGGCACCACGATGGCAGTGACCAGCACCGACACCCAGATGCTGTTCCAAAGGCTTTGCAGCAGCGCGGGCGAAGCCAGGTAGCTGCTGAAGTTGGTCAGGCCGCTGTTTGCGCCGGTGCCGCTCAAGGCCTGCGAAAGAATGGCCAGCAGCGGCGCGATCAGCCCCACGGCCAGCAGCAGCAGGATGGCCAGCAGCGCGCCATGCGAGACACGCTCGCTCCAGTGGATGCGCAGCCGCAATGGCGGGGAAATAGGCATGGCGGACATGGATTCGCTTCGAGAAAATGCGGGCGCCGCGTCAGGCCGCGGCAAACACGCGCAGCCGGTCGGTGCGCAAGGCAAAGCGCAGCCGGCCGCCTTCGCGGATGCCGAACTCGTCCATCTGGTTCAGCGAGAACTGCAGGTGCACCGGCTGGCCGGGAATGGCATCGACCGCCATGCGGGCCAGGCAGTTGCCGCCCAAAAATTCAACATGCTGCACCGTACCCGTGCATTGGCCCGGGTCGCCGTCGCGCAGGCCGTCGACCGTGCGGTCCTCGGGCCGCAGGTACAGACTCACCGGGCTGCCCGGGCGGAAGTCGGCGCCGGCGCCCGGCGGGCATTGCAGGCGCATGTCGCCGCAGCGGAACCAGCGCCCGCCTTCGGCCACGGCCGAGAGCTTGTTGACCTTGCCGACGAAGTCGGCCACGAAAGGTGTGGCCGGCTCGCGGTAGACCTGCATCGGCGTGCCGACCTGCTCGATCACGCCATGGTTCATCACCACGATGCGGTCGGCCACGGAAAGCGCCTCCTCCTGGTCATGGGTGACCATGATGGTGGTCACGCCCAGCTGGCGCTGCAGGGAACGGATTTCATTGCGCAGGTGCACCCGCACGATCGCGTCGAGCGCCGACAGCGGCTCGTCCAGCAGCAGCAGGCCCGGCGATGTGGCCAGGGCCCGCGCCAGCGCCACGCGCTGCTGCTGCCCGCCCGACATCTGCGCCGGGTACTTGGCGCCGCTGCCCGGCAGGCCGACCAGCGCGAGCAAGTCGTTGACCCGCGTCGTGATCTGCGCCTTGGGCACGCGCCGGTTCACCAGGCCGTAGGCCACGTTGGCGGTGATCGTCAGATTGGGAAACAGCGCATACGACTGGAAGACGATGCCGTAGTCGCGCTCTGCCGGCGGCAGCACCGAGATCTCGCGCCCGGCCTGCACGATGCGGCCCGAGGTCTGGGTTTCCAGCCCGGCGATGATGCGCAGCAAGGTGGTCTTGCCGCAGCCCGAGGGCCCGAGGAAACACACGAACTCGCCACGCCGGATCGACAGATCGATCTTCTCCAGCGCCCGGAAGGCGCCGAAACTCTTGTGAATGCCCTCGAGCCGGAGATAGTGCTCGGCATCGGCTTCGGCGCGAGGTGCCAGCATGCTTACTTCTTCTCGCTCTTGGCGTCGTAGCGCTTGGACCATTCGGCCAGGATGCGGTCGCGGTTGACGGCCGAATTGCTGAAGTCCATCTTGATCAGGCGCGACTCGTAGTCCGCCGGAATATTGGCCAGCTTCGGCGCTACGCCGGGCTGGGCGGTGATGGCGAAGTTCTTGCCATAAAGAACCATCGCGTCCTTGCCAGAAGCCCAGTCGGCCAGCTTCTGCGCGGCGGCCAGCTTCTTCGTGCCCTTGTAGATGGCGAAGCCTTCCAGGTCCCAGCCCAGGCCTTCCTTGGGGAACACCAGCTCGATCGGTGCGCCCTTGGCCTTGTTGGTGTGGCCGCGGTATTCGAAGGAGATGCCGGCCACGTATTCGCCGGAAGCCGCCATGTTGCAGGGCTTGGAGCCCGAGTGGGTGTACTGGCCGATGTTCTCGTGCAGCGCGTCCATGTATTTCCAGCCACCGCCCTTGCCGCCGTCGTCGCCCCACAGCTGCAGCCAGGCCGCCACGTCGAAGAAGCCGGTGCCCGAGGAAGCCGGGTTGGGCATCACCACCTGGCCCTTGAATTCGGGCTTGGTCAGGTCTTTCCAACTGGTGGGCAGCGCGATGTTCTTCTTCTTGGCCTCGACGGTGTTGAAACACACCACGGCGCCGAACACGTCCATGCCCCACCAGGCGGGTGGGGTCTTGGCGTCGCGGTACTTGCTCATGATCGCGTCGAGGTTGAGCGGCGCATAGGGCTCCAACATGCCGTTCTTCTCGAACAAGGCCAGGCTGGAGGCGGCCACGCCCCAGATCGCGTCGGCCTGCGGATTGGCCTTTTCGGCCAGCAGCTTGGCGGTGACCACACCGGTCGAATCGCGCACCCACTTGATTTCGATGCTGGGCTCGACCTTGTTGAACGCCTCCTGGTAAGCCTTGAGCTGGTCGGTCTCGAGCGCGGTGTAGACCGTGAGCTGCGTCTTCTGCGCATAGCTGCTGCCAACGGCACAGACCAGGCCAACGAAGCCGGCCAGCATGGGTTTCCAGAAATTCATGGGAGAGACTCCTTGTTCAAAAAAAATGGACTGTGGCCAAGAGGCATGTCGTCCTGATGACATGAACCGCTTGCAAAATCAGTGCCAGAGTCTGCGATGTCGCATGACGCACCGCATGACGCATGACGCATGACGCATGGCACATGGCACATGGCACATGGCACATGGCGTGGATCGTGGACAATATCCAACCGACGCCCGACCATCGCAAGCCCCCACGACGCCATGCCACTGAGCCTTGCCGACATCGAAACCTTGTTCCTGCGCCAAGGCGGCAGCCAGTACAGCGGCGAGCCGGTCACGCAACTCGAACACGCGCTGCAGACCGCACTGCTGGCCGAACAGGCTGGCGCCGATGACGAGCTCGTCGGCGCCGCGCTGCTGCACGACATCGGCCATCTGCTGGCCGACCATGGCCAGCCGGGCGACACACCCACACTGCGCGGCATCGACGACCTGCACCAGTTCATCGCTGTGCCCTTCCTGCGCGGCGTGTTCGGCCCGCGGCTGATCGACGCCGTGCAATGGCATGTGGACGCCAAGCGTTATCTCTGCGCCACGCGGCCCGGCTACCTGGATGGCCTCTCGCCCGATTCGCAGCGCAGCCTGGCGTTGCAGGGCGGCGTGTTCTCGCCCGAAGAAGCCGCCACCTTCATCACCCGGCCCCATGCCACCGATGCGGTTGCGCTGCGGCTGTGGGACGACCAGGCCAAGCAGGCCGCGCTGCCCACCCCTCCTCTTTCACATTACCTGGCCCGCGCACAACGCTGCCTGCTGGACTGAAGAAACCCACCGGCCCGATCGCTTGCCCGGCGATCAGGGCTTTTGCACCAGCAACCAGGCCAATCGAAAACCCGATTTGCGCGCATCAAAAACGAATCTCCCCTCACGGCAACAACACGTTCAAATTCACGTCTGCCGCGCGTGCCGCCCCCCGCTTTTGAGACCATGCCCTGCCTAGAATGATTCGGAGACAACGAACGGAGGCAGGCCATGCAAGACACCCACCCAACGGGCATTCCACGGCGCACCCTGTTGCCGCTGCCCTTGATGACGCTGATGGCACTGATGGCCCCACTCGCGCCCTTGTCGGCGCAAGCCAAGGTGCCGGCCCTGATGCGGCCCAATGTCTACCGCCCCGGCATGCCGATCGCCGACTACTGGGTCAGCGAAAAATTCGATGGCGTGCGTGGCTTCTGGAACGGTCAGCAATTGCTGACACGTGGCGGCGAACAGATAACGCCACCGGCCTGGTTCACCGAGGGCTGGCCGGCCGAGGCCATGGACGGCGAGCTCTGGGCCGGCCATGGCGCCTTCTCCCAGGCAGTGTCCACCGTGCGCCAGCAAACACCGCTGGACACCGCCTGGCGCGGCATGACCTTCATGGTGTTCGACCTGCCCGCGCAGGGCGGCACTTTCGATGCGCGCATCCCCGCGCTGACCCGCTTGTTGGCGCAGCTGAACCGGCCCTGGGTGCGGCCCGTGGTCCAAAGCAAGCTCGCCAACCGCGAAGCCCTGATGGCGCTGATGCGCGATACGGTGCGGGCCGGCGGCGAAGGCCTGGTGCTGCACCGCGGCGACTCGGCGTACCGGGGCGTACGCAGCGACGACCTGCTCAAGCTCAAGCCTTTCGAAGACGCGGAGGCACGTGTCGTGGCCCACGTCGCGGGTCGCGCGCGGTACGCGGGCGCGATGGGTGCGCTGCTGGTGGAGACCTCGGCTGGCCTGCGCTTCAAGCTCGGCAGCGGTTTCACCGCCGCGCAACGCCATGATCCGCCGCCGATCGGCAGTTGGGTGACCTACCGCTTCAGGGGCAGCAACCCCAGTGGCGTACCGCGCTTCGCGACCTTCATGCGGGCCAGCGAAGGCCTGCCGCCCTGAACATCCGCCTGCATGGGTGCGCTCTTGTGCGATGCCGCGTGCATCAAGGGCGGGTCGCCCCTAGAATCGGCCACACAACCTGAAACAACCGGCCGTTGGCCGACTCTTTTCCGGATTGGAGACCGCATGCACATTGGCGTACTCGAAGACGACCCCTCCCAGCGTGAACTGATCCTCTTGTTGCTAGAGGAAGGCCAGCACACCAGCCGCGGGTTTGGCCTGGCGCAGGCCTTCCGGGAAGGCCTGAAGCGGGAAACCTTCGACCTGGTGCTGGTGGACTGGGTGCTGCCCGACGGCACCGGCGGCGAAGTCATCGAGTGGATCCGCGCCAACATCGGCTGGCACCTGCCGGTGATCGTCGTCACCGCGCAGGAAGACGAGGAAACCGTGGTCGCAGCTTTGCAGGCCGGCGCCGACGACTACATCGTCAAGCCGCCGAAGCCACTCGAACTGCTGGCCCGCGTGAGTTCGGCGCTGCGCCGTGCGCGGCCGAACACCCTGGCGATCCTGCGCGTGGGCGACTATGAAATCGACATCAAGCGCGAACGCGTGAGCCTGGGCGGCGAGCCCATCACCATGACCCAGAAGGAATTCGACCTGTCGGTGGTGATGTTCCAGAATCTGGGCAAGATCCTCTCGCGCGATTTCCTGCTCGACAAGGTCTGGGGCAAGACGACCGACGTGGACGCGCGCACCGTCGACACCCATGTGAGCCGGCTGCGCCGCAAACTCACGCTGGACGGCAGCCGCGGCTGGAAGCTGGCACCGGTCTACGGCTTCGGCTACCGCTTCGATCGCTTCGACCGCATTGACGGCACGGCCTGAACAAACCGTTCAGGCCTCCAGCCGCTCGGCCAGTTCGGCAATCAAGGCGTCCAGCTCGGCACTCAGGGCCCGGCCCATCGGCAGCAGTTCGGCCTGTGATGCTTCGGCCTGCATCGCGGCCTGCATCTTCGTCACCCCGTCCAGCACCTGCATCGCCCCCACGGCGCCGGCCGCCCCACGCAGTGAATGCAGCTTGCGCCTTAACTCATCGAGTTCGCCGGCCTGCAGGTAGTCCAGCATCGCCGTGCCGACATTGCGGTAGTGCGAGAGAAACTGGCGCAGCACACGCACGGCGAGTGCGGGTTTGTGGGCACATTGCGCATAGGTCACGGCCAGGTCGAGATGGCGGATGCCGGCGATCTGCTGCTCCGAACTGGCAGCGGCCTCGGGCGCGGGCGGCGATGCGGTCTGCGCACGCACGGGCAGCCAGCGCAGCAGCGCCTCATGCAGCACGCGTGGATCGACGGGTTTGGCCAGGTGATCGTTCATGCCGGCCCGCAGGCAGGCCTGGCGGTCTTCGTTGAAGGCATTGGCGGTCATGGCGATGATGGGCAGATGGGCCACGCCCGGGTCCGGGTCTTGCCGCAGCAAACGCGTGGCCTCCAGCCCGTCCATGCGCGGCATCTGCACGTCCATCAGGATCAGCGCATAGCCGCCGCGCCGGGCCAGCCGCACGGCCTGTTCCCCGTCGCCGGCAATGTCGACCACCAGGCCCGCGGCCTGCAACAGGTCGGCGGCCACCTCCTGGTTCACCGGGTTGTCTTCGGCCAGCAGCACCCGCACGCCACGGTGTTTTTCCCGCAGCATCGTCTCCACGGCCTCGACGCTGGGCGCGGCCAGTGCCAGCGCTGGCTCGGCCTCTTGCGCCAGCCGCAGGCGCACGCTGATCCAGAAGCGGCTGCCCTCACCGGGCAGGCTTTCGCCACCGGCCTGGCCGCCCATGAGTTCGGCGATGTGCCGCATGATGCTCAGGCCCAGGCCGCTGCCGCCGTGACGCCGCGTGCTCGAACCATCACCCTGCACGAACGGCGTGAACAGCAGGGGCAGCACACCCGGCTCGATGCCGATGCCGGTGTCGCGCACCTCGAAGCGGACCAGCACGCCGTCCGCGTCGGTCTCCACCAGCTCGGCGCGCAGCAGCACCGAACCTCGCTCGGTGAACTTGACCGCGTTGCTCAGCATGTTCAGCAGCGCCTGCATGAGGCGGGTCTGGTCGCCATTGAGCCGGTTGGGAACGTGGCTGGTGTCCAGCACCACCTCCAGCCCTTTTTCGTGGGCCGCATCCTGCACCATGGTGCAGGTGCGCGCGAGCAGCGCGTCGAGCGAGAAGTCCACGTTTTCCAGGGTCAGCTTGCCGGCTTCGATCTTCGACAGGTCAAGGATGTCGTTGATCACCTGCAGCAGGTGGTTGGCCACGTTCGATATCTTGGCCAGCCGCGCCTGGTGGGTCGGGTTCTCGATGTCGCGGCGCAGCATGTGGGTGAGCCCGAGGATGGCGTTCATCGGCGTACGGATCTCGTGGCTCATGTTGGCCAGGAAGTCGCTCTTGGCGCGGTTGGCCGCATCGGCGCGGTCGCGCGCCTCGGCCAGTTGCACGTTGCTCAGCTGCAGCAGTTGCTCGGCCTGCTTGTGGCGCGTGATGTTGGTGGCCAGCACGAAGAAGCCCTGCACCTTGCCGTTGCGCAGGTCGGGCAGGTACTGCACCCGCGTCACGGCGTATTCGCCTTCGGCGTTGTATTCCTCGCGTTCGTAGTCCTGCGCCTCTCCGGCCAGCGCGGCCATGACGCGGGGCTTGAAGCGTTCGAAGTATTCGGTGCCGCTGAACTCCTGCATGGTGCGGCCGACGATTTCCTCGGCCACCTGCCCGAACCAGAGCCCGTAGCTGCGGTTGACGAAGCGGCAGCGCAGTTCCTGGTCCCAATAGGCGATGCGGCCAGGGACGTTGTCGGCCACCATGCGCACGAAGATATCGGCCTCGCGCAGCTTGACGATGAGCGCGTGCATGCGTTGCTGGGCCTTGCTGCGCTCGTCCAGGGCCGACACCAGCGCGGCCGTGCGCTGCTCGATCTCTTCCTCAAGCTTGTCGCGGTGCTGGGTCAGCTCGGTTTCGACCAGTTTGCGCTCGGTGATGTCGGTGCAGGAACCGAACCATTTGAACGGGTGGCCGCTGACGTCGAACACCAGGCCGGCACGCACGTCGAACCAGCGGTACACGCCGTCGTGGCGCCTGATGCGGTATTCCTGTTGAGAGCTGCTGCCGGCTTCGACGATGGCGCTCCAGTACCGGGCAACCCGCTCCCGGTCTTCTGGATGGATCAGCTCCAGCCAGCCTTCGCCGAGAAAGCGTTCCACCGGCTCGCCGGCAAAGGCGGCCCAGCGGCTGCTGAGGTAGTCACAGCGGCCCTTGGCGTCGCAGCTCCACACCAGTTGCGGCATCAGCTCCACCATCTGGCGCAGCTGGCTTTCGTTTTCGCGCAGCCCGGCCTCGGCGCGGTGGATCTGGCGGTGGTTGCGCAGCACGAACACGCCAATCGACAGCAGCAGCAAGAGCGCCGCACCCACACCCAGGTTGAACTGCAGCTTCTGGCTGTCGATCAGCGCGCGCAACTGGCGGGCGTTGTAGCTGTCCAGCCGCGTCATCGCCTCGTCCAGCGCCGCATAGCCCTGCTGGAGCGCGGCGGCCTCGGCCGGGCGCGCCGCGGTGACGCCGAGCGGTGCAGGAGGAACCACGCGGCGCAACGCCTCGATCCGGGTCTCCACCGCCCGGGCATTTCCCTCGGCATCGACTTCAAACTGCAGCAGGCTGTTTTCGAGGTGGGACAGCGCCAGAAAGATCGCCGGGCTCTCCTCGGAGACGCCAGCGGTTGCGGGCGAAGCCGGCGCCCAGCCCTGGCGCAGCAGGCTGGCGCTCAGCTCCAGCCGCGCCACCCGGAAGTCGCGTACCTTGGCCAGGCTGCCGGCCAATACTTCGGCTTGTGATCGCTGCAGAAAGGCCATGCAGAGAACGATCACCCCGCCGGCGACCACGGCTGCGGTCTGGGCCAACATCCGCCATCGACCATCGGTCGGCAGGATTGTTTGCTTCATCCTGTCTCCTTGTGACGGAGAGGCGCGGTCGAGCGGGTGTCAGTATCCGCTTTCGGCCTCCACCGGGGTATCGAAAGTTCGTCGGACCACTCTACCCTCAATTGCAAACCCACCGCATGGGGAAAAGTCCCCACACCGGCGCAGCGAACGCCCGGGCCAGGCGCTTCAGGCCGCTCCAGGCGTTCAAAACTTTATAGGCCGCTGGAAATGTAATTATTCACGCACACAGTCGGCGTAATAACGCAGCTTGCCGTCCTCGCCCTGCTCTTCGATCAGGCCGTGGATGTCGGTCTCGAAGCCGGGGCACAGGCTGTTGAACTCGCGCGAGAACTTCAGGTAGTCGACGATCTTCCTGTTGAACACCTCGCCCGGGATCAGCAGCGGAATGCCCGGCGGGTAAGGCGTCACCAGGCCCACGGTGACGCGGCCTTCGAGCTCGTCGATCTCCACGCGTTCGGTCTTGCGCAGCGCGATGTGGGCATAGGCGTCGCTCGGCTTCATGGCCGGCGTGAGGTCGCTCAGGTACATGTCGGTGGTGAGCCGCGCGATGTCGTACTTGGCATACAGGTTGTGCACGTGCTGGCACAGGTCGGCCAGGCCCATCTTCTCGTAGCGCGGGTGCTGCTGGCAGAACTCGGGCAGGATGCGCCACATCGGCATGTTCTTGTCAAAATCGTCCTTGAACTGCTGCAGCGCGGTCAGCATGCTGTTCCAGCGGCCCTTGGTGATGCCGATGGTGAACATGATGAAGAAGCTGTAGAGGCCGGTCTTTTCCACCACCACGCCGTGCTCGGCCAAAAACTTGGTGACGATGCTGGCCGGGATGCCGGTCTTGGCGAACTTGCCGTTCAGGTCCAGGCCCGGCGTCACGATGGTCGACTTGATCGGGTCCAGCATATTGAAGCCGGTGGCCATCTTGCCGAAGCCGTGCCAGTTGGCCTTGGCATTGGTCTTGGACTCGCCCTTGATGATCCAGTCGGTGGCGCGGCCAATGCCCTCTTCCACCAGCTTGTCCGGGCCCCAGACCTTGAACCACCAGTCGTCGCCGTATTCCTCGTCCACCTTGCGCATGGCGCGGCGGAAGTCGAGCGCCTCGGCGATGCTTTCTTCCACCAGCGCGGTGCCGCCGGGCGGCTCCATCATGGCCGCGGCCACGTCGCAGCTGGCGATGATGCTGTACTGCGGGCTGGTGCTGGTGTGCATCAGGTAGGCTTCGTTGAACAGATGCCGGTCGAGCTTCACGTTCTGCGAGTCCTGCACCAGCACGTGGCTGGCCTGGCTGATGCCGGCCAGCAGCTTGTGGATCGACTGCGTCGCATACACCACCGCGTGTTTGGGGCGGATGCGCTTCTTGCCCATCGAGTGGTAGCTGCCGTAGAACGGATGAAAGGCCGCATGCGGCAGCCAGGCCTCGTCGAAGTGCAGGTTCTCCACATAACCATCGAGCAAACCCTTGATGGTCTCGGTGTTGTAGAGCACGCCGTCGTAGGTGCTTTGCGTGAGCGTGAGGATGCGCGGCTTCACCGTGTCGGCGTCCACGCCCTTGAGCAAGGGGTTGGCGCGGATCTTGGCCTTGATGGCCGCCGGTTCGAACTCGCTCTTGGGGATCGGGCCGATGATGCCGAAGTGGTTGCGCGTCGGCTTCAGGAACACCGGAATTGCGCCGGTCATGATGATGGCGTGCAGGTTCGACTTGTGGCAGTTGCGGTCCACCACCACCACGTCGCCCGGCGCCACCGTATGGTGCCAGACCATCTTGTTGCTGGTGCTGGTGCCATTGGTCACGAAGAAGCAGTGGTCGGCATTGAAGATGCGCGCCGCATTGCGTTCGCTGGCGGCGATCGGGCCGGTGTGGTCCAGCAGTTGACCGAGTTCTTCCACCGCGTTGCACACGTCGGCGCGCAGCATGTTTTCGCCGAAGAACTGGTGGAACATCTGGCCCACCGGGCTCTTCAGGAAAGCCACGCCGCCCGAGTGGCCGGGGCAGTGCCATGAATACGAGCCGTCTTCGGCGTAGTCGAGCAAGGCCTTGAAGAACGGCGGCTGCACACCTTCGAGGTAACTCTTGGCTTCGCGGATGATGTGGCGCGCCACGAACTCCGGCGTGTCTTCGAACATGTGGATGAAGCCATGCAGTTCGCGCAGGATGTCGTTCGGAATGTGGCGCGAGGTCTTGGTCTCGCCATACACATAGATCGGCACGTCCAGGTTCTTGCGCCGCACTTCCTCGATGAAGTGGCGCAGGTTCAGCACCGCCGGGTCGAGATCGGGGCCGGGCGAGAACTCTTCGTCGTCGATCGACAGGATGAAGGCGCTGGCGCGGCTTTGCTGCTGGGCGAACTGCGAGAGGTCGCCGTAACTGGTCACGCCCAGGACTTCAAAACCTTCACTCTCGATGGCCTGGGCCAGGGCACGGATGCCCAGGCCCGACGTGTTCTCGGAGCGAAAATCCTCGTCGATGATGACGATGGGAAAACGAAACTTCATGGGCGGCCTCCGGCCAGAAAAGTCAAAAGATCAAAACAGGCGCGAAGTGTAAGGAAATAATGTGAACACACCCGGAGACGGCCGGGCTTTTGTCCGAAAATGTGGTGTAGTCAACACAACGGAGACCCCATGGCCGACACAACGATTTGGTGGCTTTTGGCCGGCGGCGCCATCGCGGTCGAACTGGTCACCGGCACCTTCTATCTGCTGATGCTGGCCGTGGGCTTTTCCGCGGCGGCCATCGCGGCACACCTGGGCGGCAACCTGGTCTGGCAGACGCTGGTGGCCGCGGTGGTGGGTGGCGGCGCCGTGGTGGGGTGGCGTCTGTTGCGCGGACGGCGCGTGAATGGCCCCCCGGCCCATGCCAACCGCAACGTGAACATGGACATTGGAGAAACCGTCTTCGTCGAAGCCTGGATGCCCGACGGCACGGGCAGCGTGCATTACCGGGGCGCACGGTGGACGGTAATCCACCGGCCGGGCCATGTGCCCGAAACCGGCCCGCACCGCGTCGTCGAAGTGATCGGCAACCGCCTGCTGGTCGACAAGCTGTGAAGCCTTGGCCTGGCAAGCTCGGCCCACAAGAACGACAACGCTTTTATTGACAGCTCTTTTTTGACTGGACTTCCCCATGGAAATCGCCATCGTTTTATTCGTCATCGCGGTGATCTTCGTCACCCGATCGATCAAGGTCGTGCCGCAGCAGAACGCCTGGGTGGTCGAACGCCTGGGCAAATACCACGCCACGCTCACGCCCGGGCTGAACATCCTCGTGCCCTTCGTCGACCGCCTGGCCTACAAACACAGCCTGAAGGAGATCCCGCTCGACATCCCGAGCCAGGTCTGCATCACCCGCGACAACACCCAGTTGCAGGTCGACGGCATCCTGTACTTCCAGGTGACCGACGCCATGCGCGCCAGCTACGGCTCGTCCAACTACATCATGGCCATCTCGCAACTCGCCCAGACCTCGCTGCGCAGCGTGATCGGCAAGCTCGAACTCGACAAGACCTTCGAGGAGCGCGACATCATCAACGCCCAGGTGGTGGCCGCCATCGACGAGGCCGCGCTGAACTGGGGCGTGAAAGTGCTGCGTTATGAAATCAAGGACCTCACGCCGCCGAAGGAAATCCTGCACGCCATGCAGGCGCAGATCACCGCCGAACGCGAAAAGCGCGCGCTGATCGCCGCATCCGAGGGCCGGCGCCAGGAACAGATCAACATCGCCACCGGCGAGCGCGAAGCCTTCATCGCCCGCTCCGAAGGCGAGAAGCAGGCCGTGATCAACAAAGCCCAGGGCGAGGCTGCCTCCATCACCGCGGTGGCCGTGGCCAACGCCCAGGCCATCGAACGTGTGGCCGCCGCCATCCGCCAGCCCGGCGGCGAACAGGCCGTGCAGTTGAAGGTCGCCGAAAAAGCCGTGGAAGCCTACAGCCGCGTCGCCGGCGACGCCACCACCACCCTCATCGTGCCGAGCAACATGACCGAAGTCTCGGCCCTGATCGCCTCGGCAATGAAGATGGTCCAGGCCAACAAGACATCATGAGTGACCCACTGGAGAATGAAGAAAGGCAAGCCATGGAACACAATGTCTTGGGCTCCGAACTCGTGCCCTGCTCCTATGACCCGCTGACCGGCTACTTCCGCGACGGCTGCTGCAACACCGACGACAGCGACGTCGGCGCCCACGTCATCTGCACCAAGGTCACCGCCGAATTCCTGGCCTTTTCGGCGGCCCGCGGCAACGACCTCAGCACACCCCAACCCGCCTGGCGCTTCAACGGCCTGCAGCCCGGCGACCGCTGGTGCCTGTGCGCCAGCCGCTGGAAGGAAGCCTTCGAGGCCGGCTGCGCCCCGCTGGTGGTGCTCGAGTCCACCCACATCAAGGCGCTGGAGTTCGTTCTGCTCGAAGATTTGGAACGCCACGCCGTCCCGAGCCGAAATGCGTCTTTCTGACTGCTATAATCGAAGGCTCGGAGCGGTGGATGAGCGGTTTAAGTCGCACGCCTGGAAAGCGTGTGAGGGTTAATAGCCCTCCGCGGGTTCGAATCCCGCCTGCTCCGCCAGTTTGATGTTCGCAGTCATCCAGCAACATTCGGAAAGCCCTAGAGAATTGACGCTCTAGGGCTTTTTTGTTGGTGTTTGCATATTGTCGACGCTCGGCTTGTTCCGACGATGGCAGGTGGTTTTTCAGTCCCTACCCAAACTGCAAACACCGCATGCTCAGCGTCCCCGCCTGGAACCCTTCATAGATCGTCTGCGCCGGTTCATTCGCCCCCGCCGCCCCCAACGCATAAAGCAACGGGTAGTAGTGGTCCGGCGTCGCCACCGCCGTCTCGGCACCGGGCAACTTCGCATAGTCGATCAGCGCCTTGTCGTCCCGCCCTTGCAGCGCCGACTTCGCTGCGTCGTCGAAAGACTGCGCCCAGGGCCGGGTGGCCATGACGCTGTCGGCGGCACCGCGGTCGGTGGCGCGCAGGTTGTGCACCACGTTGCCGCTGCCGAGGATCAGCACGCCCTTGTCGCGCAGCGCGGCCAGGTCGCGGCCCACGGCGTGGTGGAAGGCCGCGGGCTGGCCGTAGTCGATCGACATCTGGAACACCGGTACATCGGCCTTCGGGTAGAGGAACTTCAGCACCGTCCAGCTGCCGTGGTCCAGGCCCCATTCGGTGGTGGTGAGCACCTGGGTCTGCCTGACCAGCGAGGCGGCTTCGCGCGCCAGGGCGACGTGGCCGGGCGCGGGGTACTGCACGTCGAACAGGGCCTGCGGGAAGCCGCCGAAGTCGTGGATGGTTTCGGGCCGCTCCTGGATGCTCACGCCGGTGCCGCCCTGGGTGAGCCAGTGCGCGGACACACTCAGGATCGCCGTGGGCACCGGCAGGGCCCGGCCCCAGGCCGTGAGGCGGCGGGTGAAGGTATTGTCGCGGATGGCGTTCATCGGACTGCCATGGCCGATGAAGATCACGGGCATGCGCCGCGCCGGCCTGGCCTCAGCGGCGTTGGCAGCCGAGGCGGTGGAAGACGACACCATCGCGGCAATGGCACCAAGCGCGGTGGTCACGCCCAGGGCGCTGCTGCCCATCAGAAAACCGCGGCGGTCGGAGTCGGCGCTGAACATGGCCACGCCCTCCCCTCAGAACATGCCGTTGCTATTGGCCGCCGCCTCGGGAATCGGCTGCACCACGTCCCAGTGTTCGACGATCTTGCCGCCTTCGAGCTTGAAGATGTCGACGATGGCGTTGCCGCGTGTGCCGGGTTCGCGCACGGCATGCACGTGCAGGACCACGGTGTCGCCATCCACGAAGGAGCGCTTGATCTCGCTGTGAGACTGCGGCGCTTTTTCCTTCAGGAAGGTGATGAACTTGCGAAAGCCTTCTGGGCCGTCGGCGGCGTTCGGGTTGTGCTGCACATAACGCTTGCCCACGTATTGCAGGGCGGCGTCGGCGTCCTTCTGGTTCAGGCCTTTTTCATAGAAGGCCAGCACGGCGGCGCGGTTGGCCTCTTCTTGCGGAGTGCCGGTTTGGGCGCGGGCGCCGCCGGCCACCAGCGTGAGCGCGGCGGCCAACAAGACTGCATTGATTTTGGACATGGGCTTCCTCGTGAAGGGTGCGGCCCGGCGAGCCGCGGGACGCCATGGTTGAGCCACGCCGGGCCAACAAGTTCCCGGCCCCTGTCGCATGGCATGCGCGAGAGCCCGAACTCAGTCCTCAATCCAGCCCTTGCGGCACCGCCTCGTGCCACCGCGTCGCCTGCTCGAAGGCATGGGCCGCGCGCAGGATCAGCGGCTCGGCAAACGGCCGGCCGATGACCTGGATCGACACCGGCAAGCCCGCGGCCGACAGTCCGGCCGGCACAGCCACCGAACACAGGTTCAACAGGTTCACGAAACGGCCGAAGCGCGACAGCGGCGTGGCCAGCTCGTCCACCTCGCGCACCGGCGTGGCCGTGATCGGGTTGGTAGGAAACACACAGACGTCGATGCCGTGCATCGCCTCCAGCATCGCCGCCTGGGCCGAAGCGCGCTCGCGCAGCAAGCCGATGTATCTGGCAGCGCCGATGTCGCGGCCAAGCAGGATGCGCCGCTTCACGTGCGGGTCGAAGCGCAGTTCCTCGCGTTCGAACAAGCTGCCCAGGTGGGCATAGCCCTCGGCGCTCATCAGCTGGCCGGCGATGTGCATGGCGTCCACACTGCTCTGCGGCAGCGGCCTTTGCACCAGCGTGAAACCGAGCTCGGCGAACACGCCGAGCGCGCGGTCGTAGGCGTGCAGCACTTCCGCATCGACGTGCTGCCGCTCGCTCTCGGGCAACACCCACAGGCGCAGGCCTTCCACACTCCGGCCCAGGCCCTGCAGGGCCGAAGGCGCGGGCGTCTGGCGCGTGGCCGGGTCCTTGGGGTCGGGGCCGGCCAGCACGTCGAGCAGCAAGGCGCTGTCGCGCACGCTGCGGGTGATCGGGCCCACGGTGTCGTGCGTGGGGCACAGCTCGATCAGGCCGTGCCGGCTGATCAGCCCGTGCGTGGTCTTCAGCCCGACCAGGCCGCACAGGCCGGCGGGAATGCGCACCGATCCGCCGGTGTCGGTGCCGAGGGCGGCGCAGGCCAGGCCTGCGGCCACCGCCACGGCGGAGCCGCTGCTGGAGCCGCCGGGCACACGATGGGTCTGCAGGTCCCAGGGGTTCCAGGGCGTGCCCATCGAGGCGTTCGTGCCCCAGCCGCCGAACGCGAATTCAACGGTATGGGTCTTGCCGAGCACGATGGCGCCGGCCGCGCGCAGGCGCTCCACCACGGTGGCACCAAGCCGCGAGATGCGTGGCGGCAAGGCCGCTGAACCGGCTGCGATGGCACGGCCTTCGATTTCGAAAAGGTCCTTGATGGCCACGGTCACGCCATGCAGCGGCCCGAGTATGTAGCCGGCCTGCCGCATGGCGTCGAGGCTGCGCGCGGCCTGCAGTGCGTCCTGCGCATACACCTCGAAGAAGGCATGTAATTGCGCATCGAAGCGGTCGATGCGCGCCAGCTGATGGGCGACCAGGGCTTCGCTGCTGGTGCGGCCACTGGCCAGCGCCTCGGCGACGGTGTCGATGGTGGCATAGGTGGGTGGCGCTGCGGTCATGCGGCCCCCATCACTTTGCGGCCCTGCGACAGCCTGCGGGCCAGCAGCCGCGACCCCATCGACAAGGGAAAGGCAATGGCGAAATAAAACGCCCCCACCAGCAGGAAGATGTGCAGCGGCAGGAAGAATTCACTCGACATGGCACGCGCCGTCAGCATGAGTTCATCGGTGGCGATCAACGCGCACAGCGAGCTGTCCTTGAGCAGGGCCACATAGGTGTTGAGCAGCGGCGGCAGCATCACCCGCAAGGCCTGCGGGAACACCACCTGGACGAACACCTGGTGCGGCGCCAGGCCCACGGCGAGC
>Ga0307515_10000486_pt1 | contig 94816 bp, 79 predicted proteins | sample 17_EM_MG_FD_194513 | JGI IMG/M metagenome (GOLD analysis project Ga0307515, IMG submission 194513) | Populus trichocarpa ectomycorrhiza microbial communities from riparian zone in the Pacific Northwest, United States - 17_EM | ecosystem: Host-associated > Plants > Roots > Unclassified | place...
CCCCCGGAACCCCGACACGACCGCCCCACGCCAACCCCGACCGTCCAAAAACGACTTCCGACACCCAACTTTCGCCGCAAATCCGATCACCCCGAGTGATCGCTACGTTGCGCGGAATGGCTCATTGGGTCGACGCGCATTCTCCGGCGCCGGCATTGTTGCATCGCGTCGACCCGTTTGTTGGCCTTACCGAGGGTGACTTCGCGCTGATTCGTCAATGGATCGCAGGCGACAACGATTCATGATCCATCCAACTGGTCGTGAGCGGGCCGCGCGAGTCGCCATCAGGCGGGATCAGAGCAGCGCGCCGAGGCCCGCACTCGCGGCCGAAGCCTTCACCGGGTGGGATGGCCGCACCGTACCGCTTCACGTGTCGTACTTAAGGGGGTACCGAGCGTTGCCGGCTCATCGATAGCCTTGTCCGCATGGTGTGCAGATCGTGTGGTCTCGACAACGATCCGTATGCGACCTTCTGTGCCCGCTGCAACGCCACGCTGGCGGCCGAGGCGACGCAGCCGCAGTTCTCACCGCCCGCCTCACCGCCAGGTCCGGCGCCGTTCCCGCCCAGGCGTCGTTCGCCGCTCCTGTTTCCGGTGCTCGCGGCCGGTGTGATCCTGCTGCTCGCGGCCGGCGTCCTGGTCATGCGGCCGGGCAAGCCGGACAACCAGGTGGCCGCACCGGCCGCCACCACCGCCTACCCTGCGACCGCGGCTGCGGTCACCAGCCCGGCGGCCGACCCCACGACGAAGCCGGCGGCCTCGCCGCAGGATCAGGCCGAGGTGTTCGACAAGCTACTCAACCGTAGCGCCGCCAGCCGGGCCAAGCTCAACCAGGCGATCGCGAACGTCAACCGCTGCACGCGGCTGGACGTCGCGCTGGCCCGCATGCGCGCGGTTGGCGACGAGCGCACCCAGCAGATCGCCGCGGTCGACGCCGCCGACGTCTCCGCGCTGGCCGGCGGTGAGACGCTGCGGTCCACCCTCAAGGTGGCCCTGAGTAACGCGCTCGCCGCCGACCGGGAGTTCGTTGCCTGGGCCACCCCGGCCGTCACTGGCGGCTGCGGGAACACGACGGCCCGCAAAGCCGCCTGGAACCGCGGGCAGGCCGCCTCGAAGAAGGCTCAGGCAGCCAAGAAGCAGTTCGTTGCCGCGTGGAATCCGGTCGCGGTGCCGCTCGGCTTCGAGTCACGCACCACGCAATACATTTAGAAGGGCCAATGCGCGGTGAGCAGGGCGCCGATCGCGGCGAGCGCCTCGGCGGCCGTACGCGTGTTGCCCGCGTTCGCCGACAGGCGCTGCAGGGCCGCGTCCACCCGCTTGCGGTTTTCCGGGGACGGCTGCCGCAGGCCCTCCCGGATCGCGGTGATCTCGCGGTCGGCCACGTCGCGGTCGGGGACGGACTCGCGCAGCGTGGCCAGCTCCTTCTCGATGCGCTGGAGCGCGCCCGGGTCGAGATAGTTGTTCTGCTGCGTGTTGGTGTTCTGACCGCCGAAGTTCTGGATGCCGCCCTCGAAGTTCAGAGGGCCGTTGAAGTTCAGGCTCGAATCACCCATGTCAGGCTCCGCTCTGGACTTTCGGCGCGGGGGCCGCGTTGGTTGTCTGCGTGTTGGTGTTGGTGCCGCCGAAGTTCTGGATGCCGCCGTGAAAGACCAGGCTGCCGAGGGTGACGTTCTGCACGTTGCTTTCGAACTCGCTGGTGTCCACGCCCTGTTCGCGCAGGTAGCCGACGACCGCCTCGGTGACGGTCCGGTCGACCAGCTTGATGTACTTCGCCCCGTCCAGCTTCTGCATGAACTTGCCGGTCTCGCGGGCCGCACGGTCGCGGACGCTGAAGCGGGCGCCGTAGTCGTAGTAGCGGTGCTCTTCCGCCTGCGCCGACGAGCGCGACATCCGGGACGTCAGCCGCAGCGCGTCCCAGCCGACGTGCAGCAGGTGCCACGGGCCGTACAGGTTGTCGTGGACGAAGCCGCGCATGGTGTCGCCCCAGGCGCGGGAGAGCACCCGGTCTGCGCGCAGGACGTCGGCGATCCGGTACTCGGCGCGCAACGGTGGCAGGACGAGCGCGACGAATTCGGCGTACAGGAGGCCGCCCTCGACCGCGAGATGCACGAAAGCCGTCACCGAGACGCCGGAGTCCTGGGCCGGCAGGATGACCTTGCCGTCCTTGCCCTTGATCTGTTTGCCGTTGGCCGGCACCACCACGCGCAGGTAGTGGCGCAGTCCGCCCTGCGGGCAGCCCTGGATCGCCTCGATCGTCTCGGGCGAGGCCAACGTGTGCGGCGTGCCGGTCTCCGGGTCGATCAGCGGGTCGTCGCGGAGGCGGTATCCGTCCGCGGCGACGTACGGGACGGTGTAGACGTTCGGGATGCGCTCGCCCTCGCGCAGCTTGGTGTCGCGCAGCGCGATGATCGCGGCGTTCACCCGGCCGGCGAGCTCGTGTGGGTCCAGCGACAGCCGGCTGCCGTTGCTGCCGGCGGCGCGCGGCCTGAGCGCGACCGCGAACGACCAGCCGTGCTCGATCTCGCCCGAGCCCGCGTACGGGTTGTAGTCGTGCACGGCGATGTTGCCCCGCTGCATCCGCGCGACCGCCGCGAGCCGCCGTTCGATGCGGTCGTTGCCGGTGGGCGGCGCGTAGGCCCGGGCGCCGGGGGCGAGCTCGCCGAACATGATCCCGTACGCGTGCCAGCGGGAGAGGAAGAGCGTCGCGACCATGGCGGCGGGCGGCGCGAGGACGGTCAGCACGGCGGCCCCGAAGAGCCCGGCGACGAGCCCGCCGGCGAAGTCCTCGGTGGACGAACTCGCGGCCAGATCGGCGAGGCGCTCGGTCAGCCAGTCCGGCGTGAGCTTCGAAATGGCGATGAGCACCACGAGGCCGATCATGAGGCAGATCGTGCCCAACCCGACGGCGGTGACGACACCGAACCGCAGCACCCGCAGCCGCCGGCCCCGGGCCGCGCGGACCATTTCGACCAGCACGCACAGGCTGAGCCAGCCCAGCGTCAGCCAGCCGTTGACGCAGAGCCCCGCCATCAGGATCAGCGTCACCACCAGGTACCGGATGATCAGCAGCCGCCGTGCGCGTAGGCAATGCCGCACCACCGGGTCGACGTCGAAACCGAAGGACGGCGGCACGGCCTTGCGCTCCGACTCCACCACCTCGCCGATCACCGCGTTGGCGTAGCTGATGTCGACGTAGGCGGCGCTGCACAGCCCCCGCGTCGTGTCGCTGAAGTGGTCGGCCGGTGTGTATCCGGGCGTGCTGAGCGGCGGGTCCGGAGTGTCCACGCGCCGACCCTATTGGTGGAGATCGCTGTATCGGTACCGTCCGTAAGGACGAAGTCACTCATCCGTTCTTCGGCGGGGACCGCGGTCAGAATGTGGCGATCGGGTTGACCGGGCTGCCGGACGTGCCGGCGAAGCGGACCGGCGCGACGGCGAGGTGGAACTCCCACTGGCCGAGCTCGGCAGCCGTTGTCGCGCACGCCTCCAGGTCGCAGTTGTCGAGCAGCCACAGACCCATCGCGACGAGACCCACGGCGTGAACGGGCATCAACACGTCCTCGTACCCCGACGGCTGAACCTCCTGAGGAGTGTCAGCGCCGATCAGCGCGACGCCGCGGTCCCGCAGCCACGGCAGGCAGGACGCGTGCCAACCGGCCTGCGTGAAACCGCCGGTCGCACCGGCCTCGTGCCGGACGCGGCCATAGCCGGTCCGCAGGAGCACCGCATCACCGGGACGCACCCGCACACCCTGGCGACGCTCGGCCTCCTCAAGATCGTCGGGGAACACCCCCTGCCCCGGTTCCAACCACGGCACATCGCGGACCCTCGCAATGTCCAGCAGGACACCACGCGTGATGATCCCGTTCGCCGCCGCCGTGACGGCCGCCCACGCCGATCCCGTCGCGGCGTCGACCAACGAGTGTGACCGCCCGTTGTACATCGTGCCGTCCCAGAAGATATGGCACGGCGAGTCGACGTGGGTGAGGGTGTTGCCGTGGAAGGAGATGCCGAGCCGCTCGGACGAAAAGCCCCAGCGCCGGTCGGCGTGGAAGGCCGCCACCGGCATGTTCTCCGCACCCGGCATGTCGGCGGCGCACGGGCACGTCGTCGTCGACCGCTCCATGTCGTCCGGTGCGGCAACCTCCCATGCGCAGGACACGCTCCTGCCGTGGCGCACGGCCCGCGCCGCCGCCAGCCGGACGTCGTCGGTGATGTGGTTCAGAGTCCCGAGCTCGTCGTCGTCGCCCCACCGTCCCCAGTTCGACAGCGTGTCGAAGTACCCGAGCACGTCGTCCTGGGTGGGCATCGGTCGCCCTGCCGTCATCCCAGCATCGACTCCTCCGGTCACGCGGTTCGAGGCACCGCGGGTAGGGTATCCCGCCGCTGGATCGAGGACCGCGACGCCGTGCCGTCCCGGCGCGCGGCGGCGATCATGGGATGATCCTGTCTTCGTGCGGCCCGTGGAATCGGGACAGCGGATCGTTGCGGTTTGCCCGGGAGGCTTGTGGTGAGTGCGGACAACAGCGCGGATCTGTCCGTCACTGTCGGGGATGGTGTCGCGTTGCTGGAGATGCGCCGGCCGCCGGCCAATCACTTCGACGAGCTGCTGATCGGGCGGCTCGTGGACGCCGCGGCGGGTCTCGACGACGACCCGGCGTGTCGGGTGATCGTGCTGGCGTCGCAGGGCAAACACTTCTGTGCCGGGGCGGACTTCGGCGGCGGGGACTTCGCACGGGATCAGGTGGCCGCGGCCGAGCGGTTGTACCGGCGGGCGGCTGAGCTGTTCGACGTGCGTACGCCGATGATTGCGGCGGTGCAGGGCACGGCCGTGGGCGGTGGCCTGGGTTTGGCGTGTGTCGCCGACTTCCGGGTCGCGGAGCCGTCGACGCGGTTCGTGGCGAACTTCGCGCGGCTGGGTTTCCATCAGGGTTTCGGCCTGAGTGTCACCCTGCCGGAGGTGGTCGGGCGGCAGGCCGCGGCCGACATGCTGCTGACCGGCCGCCGGATCGGCGGTGAGGAAGCGGTACGGATCGGGCTGGCCGACCGGCTCGCCGAGCCGGGCCGGCTGCGGGAGACGGCCTGGGAGTTGGCCGCCCGGGTCGCCGCGTCGGCGCCGCTGGCGGTCCGGTCCATCCGGGCCACCCTGCGTGGGGACCTGCCGGCCCGGGTACGGCGGGCGCTGGATCACGAACTCGCCGAACAGAAGATCCACTGGGCGACCCGGGACAGCGCGGAGGGCATCAAGGCCAGCCTGCAGCGACGCACGCCGGAGTTCCTGGGCGAGTAGATAGAGCCGATGGGTAGCGCGCGGGGCAGGTCAGAACAGGCGTAGTTGCAGGCCGTTGTTCGCCGGGACCATGCGGGTGGGGCGACGGCGATGGGCGGGACCGGTGCGCTGGAGGTTGTCGACGTGGACGCGGCAGCGCGGCTGGAGCCGCGGTGCGAGCTCCAGCCGCCGGGTAGGGGCGAGATTGTCAGAGCCGAGCCGCGGCCTTTCTGCCCAGCTCGCGGCTTGCCGAGTCGCTGCGGCCCGGCTTGCTGAAGATCTCGGTCAGCACGCCGCCCTTGCGCACCAGCACGGTCTTGGCGATATTGCCGCCGCCGTGGTCGAAGACCACCAGAACCGAGTCGTCACCGGCGAAACCCTGGGCCGCGATGCGCACCGACTGCCCCGAGGCCCGCTCGCAGGCGGACACCCGTGTCCTGACGTCGGCCAGATACTTCGTGGCCTTGGCCTCGGTGGACAGGAGGGTGTGCTGGAGCACGAAGGTCTCGTCCTGCGGCTGGCCCTTGCGCAGCTCGCGCTCGCGCTCCGTGACCCGAGCCGGCCTGGCGCTCCGGGGGCAGCCGAGCGCCGAGAGGCCGAACTCGAAGGTCCAGTCGAACTCGAAGGTAAAGTCGCCGCCCGACACGGTGTAGCCGGAACCGACGTCCCGCGGCTGCAACATCATCGCGGAGGTGAGGTCGGTGACCGTCGAGGTGGACGGGCTGGACGGGCTGGACGGGCTGGACGGGGTGGACGGCGACGGCGACGAGACGGGTGGCGTCGGCGAGGCGGTGGCCGCGGGCGGCGTCACGGGCCGCTGGCGGTGCTGTGCCACGGCGACGCCGCCGGAGACGAGTGCCACGGCGACAACGCCGGCCACCACCGCGGCCTGGCCGATGGTGCGTCGGCGAGCGCGTGCGCGTACCTGGTTCATGGAGTCCCACCTGATGTTCTCGGTCTCGGCGAAGAGGGAGTGGAAGGCCTGTTCAGGCATGGGCGTACTCCTCGGGTGCGTCCTCGTCGAGAAGGTCGGCGAGTGCCCGGCGACCGCGCGCCAGCCGGGTCTTGATCGTGTTGACCGGAACCCCGGTCTGTGCCGCCACCTCGGCGACGGAGAGGTCCATGAGGTGATGCATGGCGACGGCCTGACGCTCGGCCACGGAGAGCTGCTTGAGCGCGCTGATCAGCGCGACGGTGTTCTCGCTCGGTGGATCGGCGTCCGGACCGGTCCCGTGCCGGAGATAGGCGCCGATGCGGTTCCTCGCCTTGCGCCAGTGGTTCAGGCACAGGCGCTGTCCGACGGTGCGGACCCAGGCCTCGGGATTGTCGTAACTGGACACGGTGGACCAACGTTGCCAGGCCCGAACGTAGGCCTCCTGCGCGGCATCCTGCGCTTCCGCCCGGTCGCCGGTCATGGCGTACAGGTACATGATCAGCCGATGTCGCGTGCCGGTGTAGAACTCTTCGAAGCCGCTGTGTTCGGCCACCCCGTGTCCCCCTTCGGTGTTGTCACTGACAGACACCCGCCAGGGAGCCCCGGGGTTTCACCGACTCAGGATTGGCGCTCCGTGTTCGAGCGGGTCAGGCAGAATTCGTTGTCGGCCGGATCGAGCAGCACGACACCCGTATCACTAGCTGACATCGGGCCGGGTCATCAGCGGTGATCGTAGGTGGAGTAGCAGGTTGGGGCCGGTCAGGGGCACGACGTTCCAGGTTGCGACGGCGGCGGTCGGTTCGACGACCAGGTGCACCCGGTGCGGGGTGGTAATGACGTAGAGGTCGGCGACGAAGGTCTCGCCCTGCCAGGCGCCGGCCGCGACGACCGGCCGGCCGAGCGGTGAGCTTTCCCGCCAAGCGGCGTGGCCGACCTCGACGGTCAGCGTGGATTGCGGGGTGTCGATCCGCACCTGCCAGCCGCCGGTCACCGGGTCGACTGTCACCGACGTGCCTGGCGGGAGCGCGGAACCGTCGGTGGTGGCGTCGATGATCGCGTGGGTGGAGCGGCCGGCGGCGAGGTCGCCGGCCGGGATGGGCAGCGACAGGTGACGCAGCCGGGCCGCCAGGTCCGCGTCGTTCTCGGCGCTGTCGGTGACGTCCACGCCGGGCAGAAGGCAGTCCCACACCGCCTCCAGCAGCGTGGTCTCGCCCCCGGTGGTCAACGCGATGACCATGTCCTGCTCGGGCAGGACCAGGCAGTATTGTCCGAAGGCCCCTTGACCGCGGTAGCCGTGCCGGGACATCCAGAACTGGTACCCGTACCCGTGGAGTTCGTCGGGGTGCCGGGAACCGTCCGGAAGCTGTTCGGTGCCGACCTGGTGGGTGGTCGCCTGCTCCACCCAGTCCCGGGGGATCAGCTCCCGGCCCCCGCGCAGCAGCAGCGCACCGAAGGTGGCGATGGACTCGGTGGTGAGGTGGAGTCCGTGGAATCCGAAGGCGGCACCGCCGGCCACCCGATCCCACTCCGCCTCTTTGATGCCCAGCGGGCCGAACAGGCGTTCGTCGAGCAGGGTGGGCAGGTCACGCCCAGTGACGCTTTCCACCATGCGGGCCAGGACGAAGGCGTTCGAATTGTCGTAATGCTGCCGGCTGCCCGGCGGGTCGAGGATCGGCACCCGCAGGAATCCCCTGACCAGGTCGGCGGGTTCGAGGATCCAGGCTTGCTCGAGGCTGTCGACCCGGTGGCCGGTGGTCATCGTCAGCAGATGGCGGACCGTGAGCTCGGCCGCCCGCGATGTGACGCCGCCCGGGACGTGGTCGGGCAGTACGTCGACGACCCGGTCGTCCAGGGCCAGCAGTCCGTCGGCCACCGCGAACCCGACGGCGATCGCGGTGAACGATTTGGTGAGTGAGTAGAGCAGGTGGGGCCGTTCGGCCGAGTAGGGCTGCCACCATCCCTCGGCTATGACGTGGCCGTGCCGCATGATCATGACCGAGTGGCACTCAATGGATTCCGCCGTCAGCCGGTCCAGGAATGCCGCGATGGCGCGAGAGGACACGCGCTGAGCGGCGGGTGCGGAGCGCGCCAGGGGGAGGCCGGTCATCGCAGCAACGTAGCGCGGACCGGTGGCGGCGGCGACGCGATTTCCGGCCGGAGGCCAGTCGCGCGTCGCCGGCCGGCTCGCGCTCAGCCCAGCGTCAGCCACCGGATGCCGAGCCGTTCAACTCGCGCCATGTCCGCGGGCTCGAGCGGCTGCCGTCCGGTTGCCCTCCGCAGGAACCCCAGCCGGCCCCAGCCCAGCTCACGGACCGAGTCCATCCAGTCCGGGCCGAGCAGCAGCTCCAGCACGATGTCTCCGGCCTGCTGGGTCAGCCAGGGCGCACGTCCCAGCGCGTCAGCCACGTCCAGGCCGTGGACGGCGATCTCGACCACCCGGGTGAGCAGGAACTGCGACAAGAGCATCGCGTCCCCGTGTCGAGTACACACCACCCGGTTCTCACGCTCGGCGCGGCACAGCCGATCCACCAGCTGGCACATCGCGGTGAAATCCGCGACAAGCGCGGCACCGCTGCCCTGCCCGGCTGCGTAGTCCCGCGCCAAGCCGATCCGAGCCGCGTTGGTCTGCGCGGCGAAACGGTCGTCCGGCCGGTAGTACTCGACCGCGGACACCTCGGCCCTGCCCGGCTCGGCGGCGATCACCATGCCCGGCAGCCAGCCGATCACCACCCGCACATGCCCCAACAACTCCCGGACTGTCCACGGATCACACCTGGTCGGAAGGCTCCACTCCTCATCGGACAAACCGGCCGCTACCCGAGAAAGGCCCTCGGCTTCAAGGCGAAACGCGTCCAGCGCACGGCTCAAAGTCATGCCGATCAAGCTATCAACGGAGCCAGCGGCGGTGGATGTCCTCGTAGGCCAGCGGGTCCACGGCAGCCGGGTCGTCGACCCGACCGACGTCGGCGTCCAGGCGCTGCGCGACGTCAAGCCACAAGCCGGTCAGGCGGCCGTGCAACTCGCGGAAGGCCGCTGCCTCGGGCACCGCGCGCCGATAACAGAAGCACGCATCCAGCACCCAGACCAGTCGCCCATCTTTCCAGCTGACGAAGATGTCGGTGTCGCCATCGGTCCAGAACTGGCCGTGCTGGGTGCCTGTCGCCATCGCGGCGAGCGCCGTATCGGGGTCCTCGACCGTGCGGAGACCGGCGGCAGATTCAGCGAACAGGTTGATCAGCCGGTACCCGCAGTTCCCAGATCCAGTCCGAACCCACGACCGCATCGTGCCGATCCGTCGCTGTCCACGGCAAGCCGATTGCAAGATCCGCCACTACCTGCGACCGCACCCGCAAGATTGACTCCGGCTCCTGCGGTGGAAGGCCCGGCAAGCGATATCTGTACGGCTGATCCGGTCAATCCGGCGCGGGCGCCGGCAGGGTCAGGATGAAGATCGAGCCGTGCGGTACGGCCGGCCGGTACTGGACGTCGCCGCCGTTGGCGCCGGCCAGTTCACGGACGATGTAGAGGCCGAGCCCGGTGCCCGTCACCGTGCCGGCCGTCGAGTCCGCCCGGGCGAATCGGTCGAACAGGCGTACCCGGAACTCGGACGGCACGCCCGCGCCCTCGTCGCAGACCTGGATGGCGACGGTACGCCCGGTGCGGGCGGCGGTGATCGTGGTCGCGCCGCCGCCGTATTTTTCCGCGTTGCTGATCAGGTTGGTGAGGATGTGGTCGAGGTGTCCGGGCTGCACCGCGGCGGCCAGGTCCGGCGGGCAGTCGAGGCGCACGCCGGTGACGGCGGTGGCGGCCAGCGCCGCGTGGATGTGGTCGGCGACGCGGACCGGCCGCGGGTTGGCGGTGAGCCGGCCCGCGTCGATGCTGACCAGCGCGAGGACCTCTTGGACGATGACGGCGAGCCGGGTAGCGTTTCGGCCGATCTTGGCGATGAGGTCGTGGACGGGCGCCGGCGCCGTGTCGTCGCCGAGGGCCAGGTCGATGTGCCCGAGGATGATCGCCAGCGGATTGCTGATCTCGTGCCCGAGCATGCCGATCAGGTCGGCCTTGAGCCGGTTGGCGGCCTCCAGTTCGCTGTTGCGGTCCGCCAGTTCGATGGTGGCGGCGTCCCGCGCGACCTCGGCCGCCTTGCGGGAGCTGATGTCCTGGAAGATGCTGACGAGGTGTTCCGGCTGGCCGTCCGCGTGCCGGACGGCCGAGACGGTGACGTGCACGTCGAGCCGGTGGCCGTCGGCGCGGAGCAGGACGAGTTCCCGGCTGATGAGCCGCTGCCGGCCGGCGATGACCGCGCTGAGGTCGCGGCGGTGCGCCGCCCGGTCGGCCGGGTCGAACTGGTCGGTGAGCTTCGTCCCGCCGAGTTTCCGGGGCGCCGTACCGGTCATGGTGACGAAGGCCGGGTTGGCCTCCTCGATCCGGTCGTCCGTGCCGTGGATGACCTGCCCGACGGCGGCGTGCTCGAAGTGGGACCGCAGGCGGTGCTCGCTGTCGGCGAGGCGCTGGTTGGTCGCCGCCAGGTCGGCGGTGCGCTGCTGCACCGTGGTCTCGAGGGAGTCGTAGAGCAGCGCGTTGTCGATCGAGACGGCGAGCTGCCCGGCGATGAGCTGCACGGTCTCCAGGCGGTCGGTGGAGAAGACGTCGCTCTGCCGGCGGTTCTCCAGGATCAGCACGGCCCGTGCGATGCTCCGGCACGGCAGGGGGACCACCAGCAGCGCGCAGGTTTCGAGCCCCGCCAGGTAGGGATCGCGGGCGAAGCGGTCGTCGTGGGCGGCGTCCGCGACGAGGAGCGGTTCGTGGGTGCGCAGCACATACCGCACCGCCGACAGCGGCATGAGGCACTCGTCATCCTCGGCGGTGTCGGCCGGTGCGGGGGCCTCGGGATCGGCCGCCGGCGCCGCGACGTCCGGATGCCACGGCCCGGTGCCGGCTATCGCGGAGACGTACCAGTGTGCCGTCTCCTGATGGCACAGCGCGAGGCGTACGTCGGTGGCCCCGGTCATCGCGCAGAGCACGTCACCGACCTGTGCCTGGAGTCCCGCCAGGGTGGTTTGCGAGCTGAGCGCCTGCGAGGCGCGCAGGATCGCCATGAGGTCGATCCGCTGGGTGCCGCCTTCGGACCCGCCCCCCGGACCGGCGGTCGCCGTGCCGCGCAGGAAGGCATGCTCGGCCTCCAGCATGGCGACCTTGCTGCCGGCGCCCCAACGGCGGTATTCGTTGCGGGCCTCGCTCAGCAGGCTGCGGCCCGCGTGCAGCAGGCCCTGTTCGAGGTGGAACCGTCCGGCCCGCTCGGCGAGCAGGGCCCGGTGCCAGGGGCGCCGGGCGACCTCGTGCAGGCCGGCGTCGAAGAGCCGGGTCGCGGCGGAGAGGTCGCCCTGCGCCCAGGCCTGCTCGGCATCGACGAGGTGGAGCAGGTGCCGGAAGTTGCCGGGGGCGTCGGCGGCCCGCCGGGCGAGCCATTGCCTGGTCACGGCCAGCTCGCCGACCAGGTCGGGGTCGCCGCCCGCGGTACGCAGCCGCCTGGTGAGGCTGAGGCAGCGCAGCAGCCGGGCGAGCGCCGACAGGTAGAACCCGCGCATGGCCCGGGCGCCGGCCATCGCCGCGGCGGAGTGCGCGTCGAGCGCCTCGACATCGTCGAAGAGCAGCGCGGCGATGCCGCGGTTGACGTGGTGCGTCACCGCCGCGGGCTTGTTGGCCGTCACGTCGGCCAGGTAGGCGGCCTCGTCGAAGTCCGGACCCGGAAACGCGTCCGGCCGGGGCACCTGCCCGCGCAGGGCACTCAGGAGCTGCTGGTAGCCGACGAGGCTGAGGGCGACGTACCGGTTGCCGGTCCGCGTGGCGAAGGCCAGGGCCGGCGGCAGTTCGTCGGCGCACACCTCCAGCGACTCGGCGCTGTCGAAGAGGATCGCCAGCAGCCGCATGGAGAGCAGGCAGGCCACCTGGACGTCGCCCGCGGCCAGCAGGTCGTCCCGGGTCTGCTGGGCGATCTCGACGACGTCCTCCAGCGGCTCGAACCAGGGCGCGGCCAGGCAGACGTACATGTATCGGGCCAGCGCCGTCTCCGCCTGGTAGCCGTGGCCCTGTCCCACGGCGACGACGTGCCGGGCCAGGAGGTATCCGGTGCGGTAGTCGTCCCGTTGGTCGATCGTCACGCAGACGGCGCATCCCAGCGTGCCGACCACGGGTGCGCACACGCCGTACCGGGCCCAGAGCCGTTGGGCCTGGAGCACCAGCCACGAGTGCAGGAGCGGGTCGAGGAGGTAGGAGGGCGGGAGCAGCCGATTGATCAAGCGGCCGGTGACCACGACCCGCGGGTCGTCCGTCTCGCCGGTCACCTCGCCGGGGGAGGCGCTTCCTGCGCCGGGCGATCCGGGCAGGCGCAGCCCGGCGACCCACCGGTACAGCTCCGCCGTGGCCTGGCCGACGTCCGCCGCCAGGTTCCGGGGAAGGGTGACGTCGAGCCGTCGCAGCACCTCCAGCCCCAGGTCGACGGCGGCCTGCGCCCTGCCCCGCTGGGTGAGACTGTTGATCTGGGTGTAGGTCGCGGTCGCCAGGGTGATCAGTTCGGGGCCGCGGTCGGCCAGCTCCCGGTAGACCTCGTCGGTCTCGTCGAGGCGCCCGAGGCAGTGCAGCGCGAGGTGCAGGTCCACGGTGACGGCGTCGCGGGCCGTCGCGTCCGTGCCGTCCGCCGCCAGCAGCGTCCCGGCGGCGGCGAAGAACTCCTCGGCCGCGCAGTAGTTGGTCAGATCGGCGGCGTCTCGCCCGGCGGCGTGGAGCAACGCGGCCGCGGTCCGGCGCTCCTGCGGCCGCTCGATCAGGCCGACGACCGCGAGGTACTGCTCGGCCGCCTGGTGGTGGCTCTCCTCGCGCTCGGCGAGCCGGCGGGCCATGGTCAGCTGGAGCCGGTCACGCTCGCCGGTATCCAGGCTCTGCCGGGCGGCCTGCTGGACGAGGTCGTGCCGGAACCGGACCGCGCCTTCCGCCGGCCCGCCCCGGTCCGTGGTGATCAGGCCGTCGGCGATCGCGGGCGCCAGGTGCTGGATGAGGTCCAGCTCCCGCATCCCGGCCCCGGTGGCGAGCAGCGCCGGGTGGACGTCGCCGCCGAGGCAGGCCAGCGTGGCCAGCAGGCGGCGGGTCACCTCCGCCTGCTGGTCCAGCCGGTCCGCGAGCAACTGCGGTACGCGCTGGCGGCCGACAAATGCGCGCACCGCCTCCGCGTCCCAGCTCCAGCCGTCCTCGGACAGCACCAGCAGGCCGTCCGCCCGTAGTGCATTGAGCAGCTCGACTGTTTCGTACGGATTGCCGGCACTGCCCTCGCCGAGCAGGATCGCCAGGCCGGACACCGCGGAGGGCGGCATCCGCAGGATGGCGCCGATCAGCTCGGCCGGCCCGGCACCGGCGAGGCCGGCCAGCCGTACGGGCGGACCGACCGCCCCGTCGCGTTCCCAGCGCGCGACCAACGGCGCCAGCGGATGGTCCTCGCCGACCTCCTGCTCCCGGTAGGAGCCGACCAGGAACAACCCGGGTATCGGCCCGGAATCCAGGATGGCGTCCAGCACCCGCAGGGAGGAACTGCCCGCCCATTGCAGGTCGTCCAGGACGAACATGACCGGGCGGTGCGCGGCGACGGCCCGCAGCAGGGCGACGACGGCGGCGCTGGTCCGTCCGGGTGCGGTCGCCGGGTCGAGGGCCCCGGGCGTCATCGCGGTCCCCAGCAGCACCGCCAGCTCCGGCGCCGCGGAGGCGACCACCGCGACGTTGGGCCCGAGCGCCGCGGTGAGCCGCTGCCGGTGGCCGGCCACGTCCGGTTCGGGCTCGGCGAGCAGCAGCTGCGCCAGCCGCCGCAGCGCGCGGGTGATCGCGCGGCCGCCCGTGTCGGAGCCGAACTGGTCGTATTTGCCCGTGACGAACCACCCGCCGCGGGCGGTGACCACGGGCCGCAGCGTGTGCACCAGCGCGGTCTTGCCGATTCCGGGTGGGCCCGTGACGAGTACGGCGGGACCGCCGCCGGCCTGCACCCGGTCCAGCGCGCCGGCCAGCCGGCGGACCTCGCGGTCCCTGCCGACCAGCCGGGCCGGAGCGGACAGGAACGCCGGGAAGTCGCGGAGCCCCGGTTGCCACGGTTCGGCCGGGCCGGCGTCGAACCGGGCCAGGTCGTAGGCCAGGCCTTCGGCGCTCTGGTACCGCCGGTCCGGGTCCTTCTCCAGGAGCCGCAGGACGATCTCATCGAAGTGGCGCGGGAGCGGCGGGTCCAGGCCTGCTGGGAACGCAGGCACGCGGACCAGAGTGTCGCGGATCAGCTCCAGCGGATCGTCTCCCGAGAAAGGCGGAACCCCGGTCGCCAGCGCGTACAGGGTGGCACCCAGGCCGTAGAGGTCGGACCGGCGGTCCACCGCGAGCTTGATCCGGCCGGTCTGCTCCGGTGCCAGATAACCCAGCGTGCCGACCGGCTCCTCCGGCGGTGACGGCCCTTCCTCCGGCGGCGGTGCGGCTTCCTCCGGCGGCGGTGCGGCTTCCTCCGGCGGCGGTGCGGTTTCACCCGGCGGTCGTGCGGTGGAATCGATCAGTGCGAGGTCGTAGTCGATCAGGATCGGCAGTCCCGAGCCCGTGAGGACCAGGTTGGCCGGCGTGATGTCCCGGTGCACGATCCCGGCCCGGTGCGCACCGGCCACCGTGTCCGCCAAGGCCCTGGCGACCTCGATCAACTGGGGTACGGGCAGCCGGGTGCCGGCCGGCGACCGGCCGTGCTCGTCGCGGAGGACCAGGACCTGCCGGGGCTGCCGGCTCGCGAGCCTCGGCGCCCCGGGTACGCCGGCGAGCCGCCGCAGGACGGCCCGTTCGTGCTCGATCCGTCGCACCGCGCCGGGGCCGCTGGCGCGCTTGCACACCACGCTCCCGGAGCCGTCCGGCGCGGCCTGGCGGGAGACGTGCGTCCGGTCGTTGTGGTACAGCACCTCGTCTCCGTCGCCCATACCGGGAATCCTGCCACTCTTACGGCGATTCTTGTGGTTTCGCCCTATATGCCCCCTCGGTTATTGCCGCGCGGCGGGGGTGGTCGCCGGTTCCTCCGAGACGGCCTTCATGGACGACCGGACCACGCGAAGGTTCGTGCGGGTCACGACGCTGAGCATGAACACACCGCACACGGCCTGCTCGACGCGCAGCCAGGCCGGGAATGCGCCCGGCCAGGCGACGACACCGATGATCGCGGCCAGCACCACCATCGAGATAACGCGCAACCGGCGGAACGAGCCGCGGTCGCCGGCGGCTGCGCGGCGGGCGAACAGCAGGAGCACCGCCGCGCTGGCCGCGACCAGTGGCGTGCGGATCCAGACGGCCGTGGTGACGAGCGCGGGGTCGTGGCGCATCAGCACCACGGCGACGACGGTGGACACGCTGATCAGCAGGAACGCGGCCAGCAGCTTGACGACGGTGTTCAGGTGGTCGTTTTTCATGCCGCTCAGCCTGCGTCCCGGGGCCGGGGTCAGGCATCGGCGCGCGGATCGAAGTTCCGTCTCCACCCGGGGGTGCAGACGCGTCTCCAACCGTGGGCGGATGCTGCCGTGGCGACATCCCTCTAGGTTCTAAGGGTGCAGACCGAGGAGCCCGCGCTGACCCGTCTCCGGGTCGTCCGGTGGATGCAGTTGCTGACACCGCTGATGCTGGCGTGGTTCGGGTGGGCCGCCGCCACCGCCGATCCCGGATTCGGGCTGACCGGCGAGCGGCTGATCGTCGTGCTGGCCACCGCAACGTTCGTGGTCGGGGTGGTCGGCCGCAACGCGACCGCCAAACAGCCGATCCGGCCGACGCACGTGGTCTTCGTCGGGGCGATGCTGGTCAGCTCGGTGACGCTGGTGGCGGTGCAGCCGAGCGGTCCGGGCTCGGTGGCGGTGCTGGTCGCGGTGCTGTGCGCGGCGACCGGGCTGCTGCCCGTACGGGTGGCCGTCCCGATGCTGATCGCGGCGTTCGTGGTGCTGGAGATGGTGGCCTCGATCACCGGGCAGGAATTCGGCTTCCTGGCCGTGCTCGCCGGGTTCGCCGTCCTGTTCGGCTCGATGTACCTGGCGTTCCGGCTGGCCGAGGCGCAGCGCGAGACCAAGCGGCTGCTTGCCGAGTTGGCAGCCGGCCAGGCGGCGCTGGCCGAGGCCGCCGGGCTGGCCGAGCGGCAGCGGCTGGCCCGGGAGATGCATGACGTGCTCGCCCACTCGCTGTCGGGGCTGTCGCTGCAGCTGGAGGGTGCCCGCATGCTGGTCGCCGAGGATCCGACCGACCCGCGCCTGCCGGCCGTCGTCGACCGCGCCCACCACCTCGCCCGTAGCGGCCTGGAGGAGGCTCGACGGGCCATCGGCATGCTGCGCGACGACGACCTGCCCGGACCGGACCGGCTGGCCGAGCTGGCCGAGCGGTTCGCCCGCGACCAGGCCGTGCCGTGCGACTTCGCGGTGTCCGGAGAGCCGCACCCGCTGGGGTCGCAGGCGCGGCTGGCCCTCTACCGGGTGGCGCAGGAGGCGCTGACCAACGTGACCAGGCACGCCTCGCCGACACGCGTCTCGCTGAGCCTCGCCTACGAATCGACCGCCACCCGCCTGATCGTCGAGGACTTCGCCGCTCGGCCGCCCGTGATTCCCGACGAGACGGACGGCTACGGGCTGACCGGGATGCGTGAACGGGCCGAGTTGCTCGGCGGCACCCTCAGCGCGGGCGCGACCGGCCACGGGTTCCGGGTCGAGCTGGCGGTGCCGGCATGATCCGGGTGCTCATCGCCGACGACCAGCGGGTGGTCCGCGAAGGGCTGAGCATGGTGCTCGCGCTGATGAAGGGCGTCGAGGTGGTGGGCACGGCCGCCGACGGCGCCGAGGCGGTCACGCTGGTTCAAGCCGTACGGCCGGATGTCGTGCTCATGGACCTGAGGATGCCGCGGTGCGACGGCGTCGAGGCCACCCGCCGGCTGCGCACCGAGGCACCCGAGGTCAAGGTGGTGGTGCTGACCACGTATTCGGACGACCGATCGGTGCTGGACGCGGTGCGGGCCGGCGCCCGCGGCTATCTGACCAAGGACGCCAGCGGTGCGCAGATCCACGAGGCGCTGCGGCAGGTGCTCGACGACCACGCCGTCATCGACCCGGCCGTGCAGCGGCATCTCGTCGACGCCATCGCGGGAGAGCCGGCGACGCGGCCGGTGCTCCCGGACGGTCTCACGGCGCGTGAGGCCGAGGTGCTGTCGCTGGTGGCCCGCGGCCAGTCCAACACCGAGATCGCCGCTCGCCTGACGATCAGCGAGGCGACGGTGAAGAGCCACGTCAACCACCTGTACGCGAAAATCGGCGCCCGTGACCGGGCGCAGGCCGTCGCCTACGCCTTCCGGCACGACCTGGGCGAGTCGTGACTCGTCCCTTAAGTGCTTCAGGCCGGGCCTGGCGACGGGCGCTGAGGAAGTCCAGCGCCCGTCGCCAGGCCCGGTGGTCAATCGATGCCCCGGCCGTGGGCCGGGTTCAGTGGCCGGTCGGATACGGTGCGGCGGCGGCCTTGGCGACGGCCAGATACGCCGGCAGGTTGAGCTGCCAGAAGCTGTTGATGCAGGAGTACGCCGGGAAGAAGCCTCCGCAGCTGCCACTGCCCGGACCGACCTCGATGGTGTAGCCCGGCACACCCAGTTGCCCGTAGATCCAGTCGTCGGTGGCACCCGGGGCGAAGTAGTTCAGACCACCGTCGCCGTGGACCACGTCGTAGTGGTTCGCCCGGCCCATCGCGTCGGCGATCGTTTTCAGGTCGTTGTTGTTGGGCGCGAGCTGGTTGGTCCAGCCGTACGGGTAGATGTCCAGTTGCGAGTAGCTGTGCACGGTGATGAAGGCACCGGTGGTCGATGTGCTGGCCGCGCTGAAGTCGGCCGCCGGCTTGGTATCCCGGTAGATCTTGGCGAGGAAGTTCTGGATGCCCTGGGTCTCCGGCTCGCTTGCCGCGCCCGTGCCGGGGTACGTCTCGGTGCACTTGGTGCCCTGATTGACGTCCCAGTGGTAGCTGGAGTTGCGGTTCAGGTCGACGCCACGGCCCGTACCGGTGCAGCCGTTGTCGTGGGCGTTCTTGCGCTGGGCGACCGGCCGGGTGGAGTTCGAGGCGACGATGTCGACGCCGTCGGGGTTGGCGATCGGGATGACCCACAGCTCGGTGCTGTTCATCAGCGCGGTGACGTCAGTGTTGGTGCCGTAGTTGTTGATCAGGTGGTCGATCCACCGGTACGACAACTCGCCGGTGGCCAGTTCCCGTGCGTGCATCTGCGACATCAGGGTGAACTTCGGCTTGCGGCCGGTGCTGGTCAGCTCGCAGTCGCCCTGCTGGATCTTGGTGATGCACAGCGCCTGGATGTCGTGCCCGCCGCGGCCCTGGGTCTTCAGCCAGGACTGGCCGATGGTGAAGAGCTTGACCAGGTCGGGATGCGCGGTGGACACCTGCGTGTTGTGCGCCTCGTGCCCGGCGGCGGTGTGGTAGCCCCCGTAGTAGGTGCCTGGATCGGCCAGGAGGGAGCGGGAAACCGGCTGATACAGCGGGCCGGTGTACTGCACGCTCAGGCCGCGGCGCTGCAGTCGCGCCACGGCGGCCGCGTCCGCCAGCACCGGCACACCGTGGTCCAGCGGACCTTCGAGCACGTCGAAACCGGTGCGCTCCAGCGCGTGGGCCAGCACTGCGGGCTGCCCGTCGGCGGAGGTCACGAGGTAGTAGCCCGGTTCGGCGGCGGAAGCGGACCCGGCCGGCGCGTCCGGGGCGGCGCTGGCCGGTCCGGTAAGCGACCACGGCAGCAGGAGCGCGGCCGCGGCGGCGCCGATCGCCACCATCCGCGACAGCAGGGGCGGAACCACACGGGATTTGCTCATCGATACCTCGCGATCGGGAAGGGCGCACGATGCGCCCATTAGATCAATCAAGATCGATGACGGTTAGTACCGATAGCGTCATCCCTGCGGTGTTATGAGCCATGTGCAGGGTTCGGTGCTGTGCATCCGGTGAGAAAGTGGACGAACTCGTGAGGATTCTTCCGCCGTTGCCGAGCCCGCCGTTGCCGATCGGCTCCGGTGCCGTACCGATGGAGCCATTTCATTCCCCGGTAGATTTCGTCTGCGTCGCCGTTGGCCGACAGTGCCGGCCCGATCTTCCGCACGAGGCGAACCACCGCCTCGCTCGCGGCCGGCATGGTCGGCGCATGCCGGCCCTGACGCAGGCGCACCTCCCCGTGCGCGGCGACATTCAGGTGCGCGTCGACCACGCTGGTGGGCACCGGCGTGGTCGAAAGGTGCCGATGGGCGTCCGTGATCAGGCTCCTGACCAGCGCTCGCACGATCCCGGCGAAGACGACCGAGTCCTCGACGGTCAGGCAGGCGTCCGCCACCCGCACCTCCACGATCGGTAGGCCGGCGGGGACCCGGGCCAGAAAGAACACCGCCGACTCGTCCGGAGCCGCGCCCGAGCGGATCAGCGAGCGCACCATGCTGTCGTACCGATCGGCTCCGTCCCAGGCGCCCGGCGGCCGGAACGTCGGCCGGCGCTGCTGCAGGTGGTAGCGATAGCTGGCCCAGCCGGTGTCCCGGCCATCGGCGAACGGCGAGTTGACCGTGAGCGCGAGCAGCGCGGGCAGCCACGGCCGGATCCGGGCCAGCACGTCAACTGCCTGGTCGCGGTCCTTCACCTCGATCCGCACCTGACAGGCGCAGCCGCGCCCGGCCACCACGGCGTCCGGAAACCAGCCGGCCAGCTCGCGGTACCTCGTCTCGTCGGTGACCGCGCCGAGCGGTCCGGCCGCGAACGGCGGGGCCCCGACCGACACGAGGCCGGCGCCCGCCCGACGCGCGGCGTCCCCGGCCAGCAGCCGAAGCCGGGACAACTCGCCGCGCAACTCGTCGAGACTCCCGCAACCGGCCGTGTCCGTCACCAACTGGTACGCCAGGAACCCCGGCTTGATCCGGTCCTCGTCCCGAGCCAGCCCAGCCACGAATGGCGCCGACGGCACCACCGCGCCGTCCGGCCCCAGGAGCAGAAACTCTTCGGCTACCCCGACCGTCAGCATCCGGCCTCCTCGCTGGAGTTCATGACCAGGAGGCTCCCGGAACACGGCACCGCCCACCTCATCCGCCAAAGGTGACCGCATTGCTCCGGCGGTGTCTGGCGCCGACGGTCTCACCCGCTGCGGACGAACCGACCAGGGCAAGCCCGGATTACGTTGGCTGATGCTGGCACGCGTGGCAACCGCATCATTCCCGTACGCGGTATCGGCCGCTTTGCGCTAGGGAGCCATCGATGGGACCTCTGGACAACGACGGCGCCTCGTACGTCTCAACCGGCGAGCTACCCTCCCCGGAGCAGGTCCGGCGCTCCCTGGAAGACGCGTATCAGCGCTTCCGGACCGAGACTGCCGGGGAATGTTCACGGACCTATCCCGCCTTGGCCAAGGTGTCGGCGCAGCTGTTCGGCATCTGCGCGGCCGGGGCACGCGGCGGGCTCTTCGGCGTCGGTGACGCCGACGTCGGGTTCACCATCATGAGCGTGGCCAAGCCGTTCGTATTCGCCATGGTCTGCGCAACCATCGGTCCGGAACAGATCAGGCGGCGGTTGGGGGTCAACGCTACCGGGCTGCCGTTCAACTCCCTCGCCGCGGTGGAGCGTGGCCCGGGCGGGCGCACCAACCCGATGGTGAACCCCGGAGCGATCGCCACCGCTAGTCTCGCCCCCGGCGACAGCGCCGAGACCCAGTGGTTGTTCCTGCGGGACGGCCTGTCCCGTTTTGCCGGCCGGGCGCTGCCGCTCGACGAGGATGTCTATGCCTCCGCGTCGGCGACGAACCATCGCAACCGGGCCCTGGCCGACCTGCTGCAGACCTACCGTCTCCTGGGCTGCGACCCGGTCGACGCGGTCGACCTGTACACCCGACAGAGCTGCCTGCGGGTCACCGCCACCGACTTGGCGGTGATGGGCGCTACCCTGGCCAACGGCGGGGTCAACCCGCGCACGAACGATCAGGTGGTGGGGGCCTCCGTCTGCCACTACACGCTCGCGGTGATGGCCACCGCCGGCCTGTACGAGGCCTCCGGTGAGTGGCTCTACGAGGTCGGCGTGCCCGGCAAGAGCGGCATCGGCGGCGGGATCGTGGTCGTTTCCCCTGGCAAGGGAGCCTTGGCCACTTTCGCCCCTCCGCTCGACGGTTTCGGCAACAGCGTCAAGGGCCAACTGGCGGCCAGGTTCCTGTCCCATCGGCTCGGTCTGACATTGTTCGCATCCGAGCCCACCTGATCCTCGCGATCCTTCCCCGCCGCGGCCCGCCGACGTGACTGATCATCAACCGGCCGTGTCATCGGCGACCGGCAGCGCTCGCGGTCACACCGCCGACGAAGAAAACCACTCCCGCGAGGATCGCCAGGAGGCCCAGGATCCGCCCGTCATTGCCGTCGTGGGCCTTACGAGGGTGTTCCGAGGTGCCATGCCTCGGCGAGCAGGGCGTAGGTGTAGCCGTCCACCCAACCCAGCTCGGCATGCCAGGAGTCACCGACGCCGTGCTGCTCGCGACGCATGCCGATCTTCTCAAGGATGCGCACCGAGGCGAGGTTGTCCGCGTAGCACCCGGCGGTGATCCTTCGAAGGCCCAGCCGGTCGAACGCGTGCGCCACCATTGCGGTGACAGCCTCGGTCGCGTAGCCGTGGCCGCTGTGCTTCGGGTCGAAGATGTAGCCGAGGTGCGCCTCCGTCCCCGATGGCATGCCGGGCTGACCCATTCCGTCGACCACGTCGAGCGAGACGGTTCCGATCACCACGCCGTCGAGGACCACCGCTTTGCTGTGGTCGTCGGGATTCTCGGCCGCGCGCCGCCATGCAGCCCGAAAGGATGCCGGGTCAACCTCGGTGCGCAGCAGCCAGTAGGTGACCTCCGGCTGGTTGCGGTATTCCAGGATCCGGTCGATGTCCTCGTCGCGAACCGGACGAAGCTCGAGGCGTTCGGTGCGCAAGGTGGTGTTCTCTTCGGGACTCATCGTCGACGACGGTACGGGGTGCGGACCCTCCCGTCGTCCCAATTTGCCGCTTGAGCTATCCCGGCGGGGCTGCGACCCGGGCGATGAGAAACTTCGGGGCCATCTCGCAGTAGCTGTCGGTGAGGAGTTCGACGATCTCGGTCCAGTCGGTGTGGTCGCCGAGGAGGGCGCCGGCGACGTTGTGGCCCCAGCCGGCGCGGAAGAACGGGAAGCCGCTGCTGGTCAGGCCGAGCAGCTCGGCGGCGGGCACGCGAAACGTCATGATGGTCGGCGGCTCACCGGTGATCAGCTGCCGGGGGTAGACCAGGCGGCGCTGGGGATCGGGCGTGTAGACATGGGCGAATGTCCGCTTGCGGATTCGCCAGCGGATGCCGATCCAGGCCGGTTCCTCGTACGTTTCCGGCAGCGCCCGGCAGATCGGTCGCAGCCGGTTCAGGATCTGCGGTGGCACGTCTCCGGGGCCCGACATGGGGCCGACAGTACCCCCCTTTACTTCTCGGGCGCATGGTTCCACATCGGATGATCAACACTGCGGCGATGGTCGCGGAAAATCGGTGTCGGTGCCGTGCGAAGACCGGTACACAGGGTGGATGCGTGAAGTGACCCTGCCCGGTGGTAACACCACCGGCGCTGTGCTGATCGATGGTGTGGTGCACAAGCGGGCCTCGCCGTGGACGGCGACGGTGCACGCGTTGTTGCGGCATCTCGAGGGTGCCGGCTTCGATGCCGGTCCGCGGGCGCTCGGCTTCGATGAGCAGGGTCGCGAGATGCTCACCTATCTGCCGGGTGAGACGATCGGTGACCGGGATCCCTGGCCCGGCTGGGCGTCGGCGGACTCGATGCTGGTCCAGGTCGGCCGGTGGCTGCGCCGGGTCCATGATCTGACAGCCGGCTTCACGCCGCCGGCGGACGAGTGTTGGTTCATCGGTGGCGCGATGGGGCCCGGGCTGGTCGTCGGGCATCAGGACGCGGGTCCTTACAACGCCGTGGTGGATGGCGACCGGCTGGTCGGTTTCTGTGACTGGGACATCGCCGGTCCGTCTTCGCGGGACTGGGATCTGGCGTTTTCCGCGCTGTCCTGGGTGCCGCTCGCGTCTCCGCGCGACGGCACGTCGCTGAGCGGCCACGACCTGCGGGAACGGTCGCGCCGCCTGCATCTTTTTCTTGACGCGTACGGCTACGACGGTGATCGGCGTGCGTTCGCGGCTGTGGTGCCGCAGCGGGCCCGACGGCAGGCCGACGTCATGCGGCAGATGGCCGACGCCGGGGACGCGGCGTCGATCGCGCTGCTGCCCATCGCGGAGCTTCTCGAACGATCCGCGATCGGCGTCCTGGCCCTTCCGGACGACTTCTGGGCGCACTGATCGAGGTGCTGCCGCGATAGCAGCGGCAGCCGGGATGGCCGGGACTTCCTACGCTGTCGGCATGCAGTTGACCGAGATGAGCGTCCTGGGGTTCCGGACGTCCGTCACCGTGTTCCGGCGACCTGCCGGCGGGCTGCGCTGGGTGATCATCCCGACGATTCACATGGGGCACGCCGACTACTACTGGGCGATCTGGCAGCGGCTGCGGTCCTGCCAGGCGGTCATCGCCGAGATCTGGGACGGGCCCAGTTCGACCGGGCTGGCCTACGCCAACGCGATGCGCCTGGCGCGCCAGCGGGCCAGCCGTGACCTGGTGCCTCAGGACATCGACTACGGCGCTCTCGGCGTACCGGTCATCTTTCCCGACGACTACCTGGCGCCGAACGCGGACCCGGACCGCCGGATGTCGCGGGAGGAGCGGCTGACCGCGACCGTGATGACGCCGATCCTCGCGCTGCACATGCCGACCGTTGTCCGGGAGCTGATCAAGCTCGGCCACCGGGTGCTGCCGGGGGCGCGGTGGCTGACCGCGATCGACTACGACGAGCCGCCGCACCTGCGCAAGCCGACTCTGGACGGGTGGATGGACTGGTAGTCGGCGGGTTCACACCGGCGGGCGAGCGGGGGTGACCGGCACCATTAGGATCGCGGCGTGACGACGGCGACAGCGGAAACGGGCCTCATTCCGGAGCCACCCGCGGTGGCGGAGCCCGCCGGCGTGCGCGGCGTTCCGGAGATCGTCCGGCGCCGCCTCGCGACCCTCGACAACTGGCTCAACCCGTATTCCTGGCTGGTCACCGTGGTTGTCGTGGTGATCGCCGCGATTCTGCGGTTCCGGGGTCTCGGCGAGCCGAACAAGCTGATCTTCGATGAGGTGTACTACCCGACCGACGCGTGGGACATGCTTCAGCACGGCGTCGAGTGGGATGAGGCGAGGAACAGCCCCGCGTACGTGGTGCATCCGCCGCTCGGCAAGTGGCTGATCGCCCTCGGCGAGCTGGTCTTCGGCAACAACACGCTCGGCTGGCGGGTCCCGGCCGCGATCGCCGGCACCCTGATGATTCTCATCCTGGTCCGGGTCGCCTACCGGCTGTTCCACTCCGTGGTGCTGGCCGGCATCGCCGGCCTGCTGATGGCGCTCGACGGCTTCCAGCTGGTGCTGTCGCGCACCTCGCTGCTCGACATCTTCCTCGGCCTGTTCGTGTTCGCCAGCTTCGCCGCGATGCTGCTCGACCGCGACCATTACCGGCGCCGGCTGCTGCGCGCCCTGGAGGGCAAAAAAGGCCCAGCCGTGCCGTGGTGGCTGCTCGTTTCCGGCGTGCTGTTCGGGCTCGCCTGCGGGGTGAAGTGGAGCGCGCTGTTCTTCCTGCCGTTCTTCGCCGCCCTGGTGCTCGCCTGGCGGTGGCAGGCCCGCCGCTCGGCCGGCATCTCGCGGCCGGTCACCGCCGGGATCGTCGGCGACATCGGCTGGAGCGTGCTCAGCGTGGCACTCACGGCCCTGTGCTACCTGGCCGCCTGGACCGGCTGGTTCGTCACCAACACCGGATACTTCCGGCACTACCGGGCCGACAACGGGCTGAGCGAGCCGCCGGTGATCGGGGCGCTGCTCAACCTCTGGCACTACCATCTGCAGGCGTACACCTTCCACAGCAGCCTGATCAAATCGCACCCGTACCAGTCGTGGCCGTGGCAGTGGCTGCTGCTGGGCCGGCCGGTGGCCTTCGACTGGAGCACCGGCGGCAGCTGCGGGGCGCCCCGCTGCGCGCAGGAGATCCTGCTGCTCGGCACGCCGATCCTGTGGTGGTCCTTCCTGCCGGCGCTCGCGGCGCTGGTCTGGTTCGGCATCGCGCGGCGCGACTGGCGGGCCTGGGCGATCGGCACCGGCGTGGTGGCGGGGCTGCTGCCCTGGTTCTACTTCGCGGTGCGGGACGGGCGGACGATGTTCTCGTTCTACGCCCTGCCGGCGCTGCCGTTCCTGATCCTGGCGGTCGTCTACGTGCTCGGGGCGATCATGACGCCGCCCGGCGGGATGGCCGCCGGCAGGCAAGGATCCGACCGGCAACTGATCGGTACGGTCGTCGCCGCGACGTACGTGGTGCTGGTGGCGCTCTGCTTCGCCTACTTCCATCCGATCTTCGTGGGGGAGCGCATCCCCTACGACAGCTGGTCGGTGCGGATGTGGCTCAGCGGCCGCTGGATCTGAGGGCGCCGATCTCCGGAAAGGTGATCTCGATGGTGAGCCCACCCCCGGGCCGGGGGCGGGCGGCGATGGTGGCCTCGTGCGCGTCGGCGATGGCGCGCACGATCGACAGCCCGAGGCCGTGGTGACCGTCGTCCGCGATCCGGTGGAGCCGCTGGAACGGTTCGAAGAGCCGGTCGACCTGGTCGGGAGGCACGACAATCCCGGTGTTCGCGACGAGCAGCACCGCCTGTCCGTCGGCGCGGCGGGTGCCGACCTCGATCCGGCCGCCCGGGACGTTGTAGTGGATCGCGTTGGCACAGAGGTTGGTCACCAGCAGCTCGATCAGCGTGGGATCGCCGTGGACCCGTACCGGTGAGATCGTGGTCTCGACCCGGAGCCGGCGCCGGTCGAGCTCCGGGCCGCGGTCGCGCAGCACCCGCGCGGCGAGCGCGGCCAGGTCCACCGGCTCGCCGCGGTCCCGGGTGTGCTCGCTGCTGGCGAGCGTGAGCAGCGATTCCAGGAGCCGGCCGCGCTGGTCGCTGATCGCCAGCAGCCGCTCGAAGTTGGCGCGGAACGACTCCAGGGTGGCCCCCGGGTCGATCAGCGGCTCCTCCAGCAGCGCGTGTTCCACGGTCAGCGGGGTGCGGAGCTCATGCGCGGCGTTGGCGACGAAGCGCCGGTGCCCGTCGAGCGCCGCCTCCAGCCGGCCGAGCAGCCCGTCGATGGTGTCCGCGAGGTCCTTGAACTCGTCGCGGGGGCCCGCCACCGACAGCCGTTCGTGCACGTTGCGTCCGGAGATCTGCCGGAGGGTCCCGGTCATCGTCCGGATCGGGCGCAGCATCCGCCCGGCGAGCAGCCAGCCCAGCGCCAACGACAGCAGCGCCATGATCGCAAGGGCGATCCCCGGCAGCACCAGCAGGGCGTTGCCGGTAGCGTCCGAGCCGACGCCGTCCTCGGCGCGGGATCCGTCGGCGAGTCCGGCGAGCGGCCCGCCGGCGACGCGCGGACCGAGGACCGGCGTCACGCTCTTGGCCAGCACGTACGTGATGGTGAGCAGGACGGCGCCGGAGATGACCGACATCAGGCAGTAGAGCAGGGTGAGTCGCAGCCGGAGCCGGTGCGGCGGCATCTCAGATCCGGTAGCCGGCGCGGGAAACGGTCTCGATCACCGGTGGGTCGCCGAGTTTCGACCGCAGCCTGTTCACGGTCGCCTTCACCGTGGTGGTGAACGGGTCGGCCGCCTCGTCCCAGACCCGGTCGAGGAGCTCCTCGGCCGAGACCACCCGGCTCCGGCCGGCGAGCAGATATTCGAGCACGGCGAACTCCTTCGGGCTCAGCGCCAGCCGCTCCCCGGCGCGGGTGGCGATCCGCTGCGCCGGGTCGAGCCGCAGGTCACCGTGGACCAGAATCGGCGGCGACGCCACCGGGGAACGCCGGCCCACCGCGCGGATCCTGGCCACCAGTTCGGCGTACGCGAAGGGTTTGGGAAGGTAGTCGTCGGCACCCAGGCCGAGCCCGTCCACCCGCTCGGCGATGGTGCCCGAGGCGGTCAGCATCAACACCCGGGTGGACGCGGCCCCGGCGACCAGGGTGCGGCAGACCTGATCACCATGGACACCCGGGAGATCCCGGTCCAGCACGACCACGTCGTAGTCGATCACCGTCGCGCGCTCCAGCGCGGCGCTGCCGTCGTACGCGACGTCGACCGCCATGCCCTCCCGGCGCAGCACCCGGGCCACCGAGTCGGCGAGCTCGGTCTGATCCTCGACCACCAGCACCCTCATCCGCCGAGGCTATCCGCGCGGCCGTCACAGCCCGGTCACAACTTCTCGGACCGTGCTGTGACCGCCCGCTCTCTAGAACTGGTCCGGGACAAAAACCCGACGGGTACGAGACAGGGGAACGGAAGTGACGACATGACGCTGGTTGTTCAGACCACCGGGCTGGGCAAGAGGTACGGCCGCAAGAAGGCCCTGACCGACTGCACCCTGCGCGTTCCGGCCGGGAGGGTGGTCGGGCTGGTCGGCCCGAACGGGGCGGGCAAGTCGACCCTGCTCGGCCTGGCCTGCGGGCTGATCAGGCCGTCCGCCGGCAGCATCGAGGTGCTGGGCAACCGGCCGGCGGCGAGCGCCGCCCAGCTGGCCAGGGTCGGGTTCGTCGCGCAGGACGCGCCGGTCTACCCGGGCCTGTCCGTCGCCGACCATCTGCGGCTGGGCGCCCGGCTCAACCCCCGCTGGGACCAGCGGCTGGCCGACGGCCGGATCCGGCAGCTTGGCCTCGATCCCGGGCAGAAGGCCGGCCGGCTCTCCGGCGGCCAGCGCGCCCAGCTCGCCTTGACCCTCGCCGCCGCCAAGCGGGCCGAGCTGCTGATCCTCGACGAACCGGTCGCCGCCCTGGACCCGCTGGCCCGGCGGGCGTTCCTGCGGGACCTGCTGGACTTCGTCGCCGAGCTCGACGTCAGCGTGGTGCTCTCCTCGCACCTGCTCGGCGATCTGGAGCGGGTCTGTGACCATCTCGTCGTGCTGTCCGGCTCCCGGGTCCAGCTCGCCGGCGACATCGACGACCTCCTGGCCGTGCACCACCGGCTGACCGGGACCCGTGAGGACCTCGACGACCTGCCCGCCGGGGTCGAGATCATCCTGGCCGAGCACACCGGCGGCCGGAGCAGCCTGATCGTCCACTGCGCCGCCCCGGTCCGGATCCCCGCCGTTGAGCTGGCGCCGATCGACCTGGAAGACCTGGTCCTGGCGTACATGACCCGGGCCGCGACCGCGTCCGTCAGCGGGTTTTCCGCCGAGCCGGCGGAGGCGCGACGATGATCTGGCTGACCTGGCGTCAAATCCGGGTCCAGACCCTGACCGTCCTGGCCACGCTGACCGTTCTCGCCGGCTGTCTGGTCCTGCTCGGCTACCAGATCCGCCACGCCTACAACACCGACATCGTCGGCTGCCAGCCCGACATCTGCGAAAGAGCCAAGGAGAAGTTCCTCGACGCGTACGACGGCCCGCTCGGCATGGCCGGCGCGCTCCTGATCGGTGCCCCCGCGCTCGTCGGGATCTTCTGGGGAGCACCGCTGATCACCCGGGAGCTCGAGGAGAAGACCCATCGGCTGGTCTGGAACCAGAGCGTGACCCGCACCCGCTGGCTGGCGACCAAGCTGGGGTGCGTGGCGCTGGTCACGCTGGCCGTCACCGGCGCGCTGAGCCTCCTGCTGACCTGGAGCGCAAGCCGCTACGACCAGGTGCTGGGCGAGCGATTCGAGGCGCTGAACTTCGCCGCACGCAACGTCGTTCCGCTCGGGTACGCCGTCTTCGCCCTCGTCTTCGGCATCGTTGCCGGACTGCTCGTGCGCCGTACCCTCCCGGCCATGGCCCTGACCCTCGCGGTGGTCGCCGCGGCCCAGATCCTGGTATCCACCGAGCTCCGCGCGCACCTCATGCCACCGGTCACGACGACCGTGGCGCTCGATGCCGCGGTGGTGGAGGCGGCGGACGGCTTCAGCGTCTCCGAAACCGACGGGCTGATCGAGGGCTACGAAATTCCCGGCACCTGGTCCATGGCGGCCCAGAGCCAGCTGTTCAACGCGGACGGCAGGCCGTACACCTTCGCACAGGCCAAACCCTGCATGATGCTCGGGCCGGCGGGCAAGGAGTGCATGGCCAAACTGAATCTGCACTTCGGCTACCGGCATCAGCCCGCCGGCCGCTACTGGCCGTTCCAGTGGATCGAGCTGTCGGTCTTCCTCGGGCTCGCCGTCCTGCTGGCCGGTTTCGGCTTCTGGCGGATCCGCCGCCAGCCCAGCTGAGGCGCTGGCCCTCCTTCTTCCGAACAGGATCACGAAGATGCTGACGGTAGGGGTCACGCGAGGCGGTACTTCTCCGATGCGACCGCTCGCCGTACCTCGGCTGTCGTGCGCGCCGCGTCGAGGTCGCTGGTGTCGATCACGTGTTGCTCAAGCTCGCCGAGCCGCGTGAACGCCCGGTGCAGGCCGGTGATCGCCTCATGATCCTTCAGTGCGGCACCTGTGCGCTGCTTCGCGCGCGCCAGGGTGGTGTCCAGGTCGGGTCTGAGGACCACATAGGACATCGCCAGGCCGTTCCGCCCCGCCATCGCGCGGAACGGCTGCAGGAACCACGGCCCGAGTATGCCGTCGACCACGACGTCATAGCCGCCGAGGGCGAAGGCCGCGACCGTCGCGACGATCGCCTCGATGACCACCTCGTTCTGCCGCTCCGCCGCGGGCAGGAACGGCAGCACGAAGCCGGTCCGGATGCAGCGATAGAACAGGTCGGTCGTCAGCTGCACTGTCGGGACGCTCGCGTCGACGGCCAGCGACGCGGCCACCGTCGTCTTTCCCGCTGCGGGCGGGCCGGTCAAGATGATCACTTCGCCACTCATGGATGGGACGGTAGGCGCGCGACTCCGCGAGAAACAGTCTTGTCTTCCGGCCCGGCTTCCACGCCACCGGCGCGTCCGACTGCGCACGCCGGAACCTTGACCGACACCCCAACTACATCCTCGCGGCCTACATGGCCTCCGGAACCTGAAGGCCGACGCACGGCTTTGCCGACGACAGTGCGGTCTCCGGGGCAGAGCGGGGTATTCGGCGAGCCGCTGCGAATATCACGGTGGGATATGTTCACGACAGTACTTCGGCGGCGATGATGCCATCCGGCCGCGGCGTGTTGAAAGAGGTGTTCTTCGCTGCCGGTATGCATCCTTTACGCCGGTCCCGCCCACACGTCTTCGCACGTGATTCTCCGGAGATTCCGTGCCTGTTCTTATACGGGTATGCTGAGCCAATTCCGGTCGGCGTGTTCTTTTCCTCGCCGGCCCGAAATGTTTTCCCGGCCGTTCCGGGCGACGGTTTCCCGGCCGGCCCGAGCAGAAACGGCGATCCGGGCACCGGCCGGCGTTTCCTGACACGCTCCCGCTCGGGTTGCTCGGGTCGCCCGCACTCGACCGGCTCCGACTCGGCCGGCTCGGGCTCGGCCGGCTCGGGCTCGGCCGGCTCGGGCTCGGCCGGCTCGGGCTGGGCCGGCTCGGGCTGGGCCGGCTCGGGCTGGGCCGGCTCGGGCTTGACCGGCTCGGGCTTGACCGGCTCGGATCCGATGGCCTTGGGCCCGGCCGGTTCGGGCAGGGCGGGTGCAGACGCGGATGGCTCAGGCCCGGCCGACTCGCACGAGGTCGGCGCGGCAGCCCGGGCCGGGGCTGCCGGGGACCTCAGGTCGTCGGCACGATGCTGGAACGCCGCCGCGGCGTTGGCCGTGCTGCCATACAGCCGGCTCAGCTTCCGGGCATGCCGCTGCGCCAGTCCCCACTCCCGATGCCTTTTGTGTTCACGACGGAACTGTTCGGCCTCGGCCGAGTAATTACGGCGCTTAGTCGTGTCACGCATAGTGGCGAGTTGAGCCCTCGAGAACAATCCGATCTGCCCCACCCACAGATTATTCCGCAACCCCCACCCACCCCGCCACTATTCGATCACCCGAACACCCCCATCCAGAAACAAAATCCCACCCCGCACGGTCACCCGCACCACCGGAAAACACCCGGGAAGCAATTCAGAACGCTCCGTAACATCGCCATTCCAGCGACCGGCCCGACATCCGTTTCTGCCGCACAGAGCGCTCGCTCCTCGAAGACCTGATATGCATAGGACGTCTCGCCCTGGATCCCGCCCGACGGCCGTCCGATCATCTTCCAGGCCGCCCGGTCACCGGCGACCCTTGTCGCTGTGACCAGGCCGTCGGGTCCCACTGAGCGATCGCGAAGCGGGACCCGGACGGCGCCGGGTTCAGCAGGCGACATGCACGAGATCGGCTCCCACATTTACCATGATCCGTCTCATTGTTTGCCTTCTCTCCGACGTCGCTGGTCCTTGTCGTTGTGCTTCGCAGTGTTTTTAGTCCGTGGTGTTCGAGTCAACGACCTGCGGTATCCCGCACGCCCTCGGTGGATCTTGCGGGATCTCGCACGGGCGCCCGGCGAATCGGACACCTCTGGCTGTGGGCGGGGCTGCCGTGGCTGCGTCGAAGCGGACCATGCGGGGGTAGGTCAGGAGGACGAGATGTCAGGCGTTCCGGTGCGGTGGGCGTCGATGACGATCGGGGCGGCGGTGCCGTCGCTGGTCCGGTGGAGACTTTCCAGCCGATCTGGTGTTTCGCACCCTCGCGACGATGGGGGCACGCGAGGCGCTGGAACTGGGCCTGCCGTGCCGGCGCATCGACGGGGCGCTGGCCGAGCTGCGTACGGCCGGAGCCGTGACAACCCGGCCGATCGACCGTCGGCGCGGGCCGATCTGGCAGGCCCGCCCGCCGGCCGAGGTGGTCGCGGCGCCGCGGCACCGGCGACTACGGCTGGTCGACCAGGACGAGCAGGTCCGCAGCCATCACGCCGTGGTGACAGCAATCGCGGACCGGAGGCCGCCGGGGGTGACCGCGATCGGCGGCGAGCTGGGTGACCGCACTGCTGGTCGGCGAGACCGGCGGTGGCGGCTATCCCGCCTGTGCCGGCTGCGTATAGACGGCAGCACACGAGTGACGTACCGCTGAGCTAACCCTTGTCGGCGCCGTCGTTGGCGTCGCGGACGAAGTAGCGTTGGAAGATCATGAAGATGATCGCCACCGGGATCGTCGCGAGCAGTGCCGCGCCGAGTTTCAGCGGGTATTGGTTGCCGGCGCCGAGGGAGCCGCTGACCAGGTCGGCGAGCCCTCGTGGCAGGGTGAACAGGGCTGGGTCCTGCACGGCGACCAGGGAGTGCCCGAAGTCGTTCCAGGAGCCCTGGAAGGACAGGATGGTCAGGGTGATCAGGGCCGGCCGGGCGGTGGGCAGCACCACTGACCAGAAGGTTCGGAAGATGCCCGCGCCGTCGATGCGGGCGGCCTCCTCGACGCTGACCGGGACCGAGTCGAAGAACTGCTTCATGATGAAGACGCCGGCGGCGTCCGCGAGGATCGGCACGATCAGCCCGGCGTAGCTGTTGTAGAGGCCGAGTTGGTTGAGGACCAGGAACTTCGGGATCAGCAGGACCACGCCCGGGACGGCCATGAGCCCGATCATCGCGGCGAAGAGTGCGCGCCGGCCCGGGAAGCGCAGCCGGGACAGGGCGTAGCCGGCCATCGCACTGAACAGCACCCGGGCCGCCGTGACGATCACGGTGACCAGGATGGAGTTGCCGAGCCAGGTGGGGAAGTCGGTGCCGTCGAAGATCCGGGTCATCGAGTCGGTGGTGAAGGGGTGCGGGATCGGGGAAAGCGGGTTCGCCGAGGCGTCGGCTTCGGTTTTGAACGAGGTGGCGATCTGGATGACGAACGGGTAGAGGAAGACCAGCGAGAAGAAGACCAGGATGGCGTAGCCGGCGAACCGGGCGGTGAGCGTACGCATGTCAGGGCCTTTCCCGCAGGGCCCGCCGCTGCAGCAGGGTGAGTGAGACGATGATCAGGAAGAGGACGAAGGAGATCGCCGCGCCGGAGCCGTAGTCGAAGTCGCGGAATGCGGTGCTGTAAGAGAGGTACGCGGGGGTCAGGGTGGTCTTGGCTGGGTTGCCCTTGCTCATCACGTAGATCTGGTCGAAGACCTGCCACGTGCCGATCAGGCCCAGCGTGAGCACCAGGAACATGGTGGGCCGCAGCTGCGGCAGGGTGACGAAGCGCAGGCGCTGCCAGCGGGTCGCGCCGTCGATGAGGCCCGCTTCGTCGAGTTGGGTCGGGATGTTCTGCAGGGCGGCCAGGAACATCAGCATGAAGGTGCCCGAGGTGGTCCAGACGACGAGCGCGATGATCGCGCACATCGCCACGCTCGGCCCGGAGGTCCAGTCCCACCAGCTCAGGCCCAGGAGGCCGTGGCCGCTGAGGGCCGCGGGCGGTGCGTTGACATCGACGATCCCGACGGCGTCCAGCGCGAGGTGCAGGACGCCGCGCGGGTCGGCGAACCACTGCGGCCCGCTGACCCCGAAGAAGCCGAGGATCTCGTTGATCGCGCCGGTGTTGGCGAACATGAACAGGAAGACCACGCTGATCGCGACGGAACTGGTCACCGACGGGAAGTAGAACGCCGTACGGAAGAAGCCTTTGCCCTTGAGCATCCGGTTGTTGACCACGAGCGCGAGGCCGAGGGCCAGCACCGTCTGCAGCGGCACCACGACGATCACGTAGTAGGCGTTGTTGCGGATGCTGGTCATGAAGTTCTGCCGGACCAGCCCGTCGTGCGCGAACAGGCCGGTGTAGTTGTCCAGGCCGGCGAAGGGTACCCCCGACTGGAACGGGCTGCCCTGGCCGTTCCAGTCGGTGAAGCTGACCCAGAGCGCCATGAGGATCGGCACCACGAGGAACAGTCCCAGGACGGCCACCACGGGCGCGATGAAGAGCCAGCCGGCCAACCGTTCGTTGCTACGGGTGCTGGTGCGCTTGGAATCGGCCACGGAAGTCAGCCGCCGAGCGCTGTCTTGGCGTTCTTGTCGAAGCGTTGCAGGACAGCCTTCGGGGTGCTGGTGGCCAGGCTCTGCAGGCCGGTGTCCAGGTCGGCGAGGACGGTGTCCATCTTGGGGGCGTTGACCGGGCCGTGGCCGTAGGCGGCGCCGGCGATGAACGGCGCGTCCTCGGGGAACTTCGCCGTGTACGGGGCCTGGGCGGACTGCCGGGACGGCATGACACCGAACGCGGTCGCGAACTCCATCTGCTGATCGGCGGCCGTCATCGCGTCGACGAACTTGATCGCCTGGTCCTTGAACTTGCTCTTGGCCGCGATGCCCCAGCACTGGGTGAACGACAGGGTGCCCTTGGTGCCGGTCGGCCCGGCGGGCAACTCGTGCACGGTGTATTTGATGCCGGGGAAGTCAGCCTTCATCGCGCCCTTGACCCAGTTGCCCTCGATGGCCATGGCGGCCTTGCCCTTACCGAAGGCTTCCCCGGCCCAGCCCGCGTCGAGCTGCTTCGGGAATTTCACCAGGCCGTCCTTGAGCAGCCCCTGCACGTAGGTCAGTGCGGCCTCGTTCTGCGGGGTGTCGGCGGTGGCCTGCTTGCCGTCGGCGCTGGTCCACCAGCCGCCGTTCTGCACCAGGAACGCGCCGACCCGGTCGCGGGTGTCGCCCATCGCCAGCGGGACGATCCCCTTGGCCTTGATCTTCTGCGCGGCGGCGGTGAGCTGGTCCCAGTTCGTGGGGATGTCCGCGTCGGTCAGCCCGGCCTTCTGCCACAGGTCGGTGTTGATCTCCAGGGCCAGTGTCGAGAAGTCCTTGGGCACGCAGTAGACCTTGCCGTCGTAGGTGAACGTCTGCCGCAGGTTCGGGTAGAAGTCGTCCAGGTTGGTGACCTTGTCCGCGTACGGTTCGAGGGCCCCGACGCTGGCGTAGTCGGCGAAGCGGGCGGCGTCGATGTAGAAGACGTCCGGCGGGGTGCTGCCGGCGAACGCCTGCCCGAGTTGCTGGGCGATGTCCTGCGCCGGGGTGACCGTGGCCTTGTTGCCGGAGGCACTGGCCCACTTGGCGGCGGCGTCGGTGACGGCCTTGGCCTCGGCCGGGCCGGACGAGGCGATCAGGATTTTCAGGTCGGCGGGCCCGGCGCTCTGCTGGGCGGTGCCGGCCTTGTCGTCGAAGCCGCTGCCACAGGCCGTGGTGGTCAACAGGAGTGCGGCCGCGACCGCGGTGACAAGTCTGCCGGGTTTCATATGGGGCTCCTCAGGGTGCGGTTTGGCGAATGACAAGAGAGGGCTGGAGCAGAATTTGGCTGGGCGCCGCGGAGCGGTCCAGGACGCCGGCGAGCAGGTCGATGCAGCGGGCCGCCACCTCGGTCAGCGGCTGGTCGACGCTGGTGAGGCCGACGGCCTGGGCGACCGCGGTGTTGTCGAAGCCGATCACCGCGCAGGCGTGGCCGGCGTCGCGGACGGCGCGCAGGGCGCCGAGGGCGAGCGAGTCGGAGGCGCAGACCAGGGCGTCGATCGACGATAGGAGGTTGGCGACTGCGGCGGCGCCGGCATCGATGCCGTCCTCGACGGCGAGGTCGAGGCCGGGGCTCGGGAGGCCGGCGCCGGCGAGCGTGGACGCCCAGCCGGCGCGGCGTTCGTCGCCGACCGCGGCATCGGCGGGCCAGCCGAGGAAGCCGATCCGGCGGTGCCCGGTGCCGAGCAGGTGCCGGGTCGCCGCGACGGTGCCGGCGGCGTTGTCGACGTCCACCCAGGAGTGGGTGTCCGGGGCGCCCCAGGGCCGGCCGAAGGTCACGAACGGCACCTCGTGCTCGGCCAGCCAGGACGTGCGGACGTCGCCCAGGTGGGTGCCGGTCAGCACGAAGGCGTCCAGCTCGTAGGAGCTCAGCAGGTTTTCATAGGTGGCGATCTCGTCGGTGTCGTCGGTGGCGGTGTAGAGCATCACCCGGTAGCCGGCCGGGGCGGCGGCGTCGGTGAGCCCGTGCAGAAAGCGGTCCAGCACAGCACCATTGATCCCGTCCCGCTGCGGCTCTATGCGCACCGCGATGAGTCGCGACCGCCCGGTGCGCATCTGCCGGGCGGCCTGGCTGACCCGGTAGCCGAGCGCCGTGATCGCCTCGAGCACCCGCTCGCGGGTCTCCTCGCGCACCACCTCGGGGGTGTTGAGCACGTTGGAAACCGTCTGCCGGGAGACTCCGGCACGTTCGGCAACGGTGGCAATCGTAACCTTTGACAACTTTTAATCTCCTAAATCCTCTTGAACGATCCAATCCCGATCCGGCATCATTGGATCGTTCAAGTTGCGGGGATGTTTCGAACTGTGCGCTACGTCACCGCTCTCTGTCAAGACCCGCCGAGGGGATCTCCATGAACCGTCTTCAGCCCCTGCTGCACGACCTGGTCGCCACCGTCGCCGCACCCACCACGGCGCTGACCGGCACCGACGGGCAGATCCGCGCGGCTGGGGTGCAGGGCGCCTTCCACGCCGACGCGCGGGTGCTCTGTGAGGCGGTGCTGCGCCTGGACGGCCAGGAGGCCGAACCGATCGGCCACGCGAGCGCCGGCGCCGGCACCACCCACTTCGTCTCGCTGGCCCGCTGGCTCGGCGATCCCGGCGCGGACCCGACCGTGCGTATCGAGCGGGTGCGCACGGTTACGCCGGGCCGGATCGACGAGCGGATCACCCTCGCCTCGACCGCGTCGGCCCCGGTCGACACCACGATCACCGTCGATCTCGCCGTCGACCTGGCTCAGATCGAGGTGGTCAAGGACGGCCTGGAGGGCACGCGCCTGGCCGCCCGCCGCGCCGCGGACGGCGGCCTGACCTGGGAACGCGACGGCATCACGGTCACCGTCACCGCGGCGCGCGCCGACATCACCGCCGAAGGCCGGCTGAGCTGGGCGGTCACGCTCGATCCGGGTGCCACCAAGACCGTGGCCTTCACCGTACGGGCGCACGACCCAGCCGCCGTCGTGCACGCACCCACCCGGGCCCGCGACTTCAGCGCCGCCGAAGTCACCTCGGGCGACCACCGCCTGGGCCGGCTGGTCGCGCGTTCCCTCGACGACCTGCACGCCCTGCGACTCACCGACGGCCAAGACGTCTTCCTCGGCGCCGGCGTGCCCTGGTTCCTCACCCTGTTCGGCCGCGACAGCATCTGGGCGGCCCGGATGCTGCTGCCGACCGGCACCGATCTCGCCGCCGGGACGCTCCGGGTCCTCGCCCGCCACCAGGGCACCAAGGTGGACCCGGTCTCGGGTGAGGCCCCGGGCAAGATCCTGCACGAGCTGCGCAAGCAGGAGTTCATCCTCGACAGCGGCCTGCATCTGCCGGCCGCGTACTACGGCACCATCGACGCCACTCCGCTCTGGATCAGCCTGCTGCACGACGCCTGGCGCTGGGGCCTGGCCGAGGCGGAGGTCGCCGCGTTGCTGCCGCACCTCGACGCGGCGCTCGGCTGGCTGGCCGGCGACGCCGACCCGGACGGCGACGGCTTCCTGGAATACCTCGACACCAGCGGCCGCGGCCTGGCCAACCAGGGCTGGAAGGACTCCGGCGACGCCGTTCGCTTCCGCGACGGCCGGCTCGCAGAGGCGCCCATCGCGCTGGCCGAGGTCCAGGGGTACGCGTACCGTGCGGCCCTGGACGGCGCCGCCCTGCTGGACGCGTACGGCCGGCCCGGCGGTCAGCAGTGGCGCGAGCATGCCGCGGCCCTGGCCGAGCGGTTCCGGGCCACGTTCTGGGTCGACGGCGGCTACCCGGCGCTGGCCCTGGACCGCGACAAACGCCCCGTCGACTCGCTGACCAGCAACATCGGCCACCTGCTCGGCACCGGCATGCTGAACCAGGCGGAGGAGCGAGCGGTCGCCGCCGCGCTCGGCAGCGAGGCGATGTCCGGCGGCTACGGGCTGCGCACGATGTCCACGAACGACGGTGGCTACTCGTCACTGTCGTACCATTGTGGCTCGATCTGGACCCACGACACCGCGATCGTGGCCGCCGGGCTCGCCCGGGGCGGCTTCGCCGCCGAGGCCACCACCCTGATCGACGGGCTGCTGACCGCCGCCGAGACGTTCGACTACCGGCTGCCCGAGTTGCACGCCGGGGACGCGCGCTCGGCGCTGAGCCGCCCGATGCCGTACCCGGCGGCCTGCCGCCCGCAGGCCTGGTCGGCCGCCGCCGCGGTGCTGATGCTGCAGGCCACGATCGGCCTGGAGCCGGACGTGCCGAACGGCCGCGTCCGGCTGAATCCGCTGCCCGGCCTGCCCTTCGGCACGGTGACGGCGCGGGGCCTGCGGATCGCCGGCAGCCCGGTCGACGTCACCCTCGGCACCGACGTCACCATCACCGGCCTGCCGGCCGGCCTGTCGGTCGAGCGCTGAGCAAGGAGAGGTTCACTTTCTGATCACTCAGTGCGATCATCGATGTACGGCACGCCACCATCTGACGAAAGGGTGGCTACCCATGAGGACCGCGCTCACCGACGGTCAGTTCGCGCAGGAGCTCAGCAGTTACCGGAAATCAGCCTTCCGCCTCGAGCTACAACCCGTCTACACCGTCGGAAGCGAGCGCGAATTGTTCGAGACGTTCCGGGCCGGGCGCCCGGAATCCCCGGTCACTCGCGAGGGATTCCGGGCCTACTACCGGCAGGTCCGCGAAAAGACCGACGCCGGGATCCGCACCGAGCGGGTCCGGCTCGCCGACGACCCACCCACGGAATATCAGCGGTGGATCCGATACATGGACCGGTGGAACATCGAAGCGGGCGAAATCATCCACTACCTGCCGCGCGCCACCGCACAACGCGTCGGGCTCACCGGCGCATTCGACGGCTGCGACTGGTGGCTCCTGGAAGACAGCCGCCTCATCCAGCTGACCTTCGACAACCAGGGCCGGCTGACCAGCATCGACCTGACCACAGACGACACCGACCTGCGACAGGCGCGCGCGTGGCGAGACCTGGCGATCCGCACCGCGCGAGAGGAAGCTCCATAGTGGCGACCCCGATCCTCTCGACGCCGCCCACCATCCCCGCCGGCACGCTCGCCGCCACCCCGCAACCCCGGCTCACCGCCGCCGGCGGCCTGCTCCTACGGCCCTGGGCAGCCACCGACGCCCCGGTCTTCTTCGCCGCCTACCGCGACCCCGAGATCCGGCACTGGCACACCCGCCAGCCCGCGTCCGTCGACCAGGTCCGCGAATGGTTCGACCGGTACGGCCAGGACTGGGCGCAGGAGAAGGGCGCGCACTGGGCGGTCACCCGCGGCGGCGGCGAGGTGCTGGGGCGCATCGCCCTGCGCGGAATAGACCTCGACGACGGTGTCGCGGTGTGCGCGTACTGGGTGCTCCCGGCCGCCCGCGGCGCGGGAGCGGCCTCCCGGGCGCTGACGGCCGTGAGCCACTGGGCGCTCGGCAAGGCCGGTTTCCACCGCCTGGAGCTGGACCACTCGACCCGCAACCAGGCCTCCTGCCGCGTCGCGGCCAGGGCAGGCTTCCTGCTGGAGGGCACCAAGCGAAGCGACGCCGTCCACTCCGACGGCCGCCACGACATGCACCTGCACGCGCGTATCCGGGGCGACGGGCAACCCGCCTGAACAGGCCCGATCGCCGTCCGGCTCGCAGGTGGTGCCGGCCGGACGCGACCTGCGCCTGACGGTCAAGCCCGCCACCCACCCGGTGCGGACCATGTTGCGGACGTGAGCGGAGAGCGAACCACAGCGGCTCAAGATCGTCCGGATCCGCTCGATGCCTGCTGCTTGACGCCTGCTGCTCGATGCCTGCTGCTTGACGCCCGCCGCCTGACGCCCGCCGCCCGGCTCCCGGCGACTTACCACCGCCCACTCGCTGCGGATCTTGATGCGGATGGGTGCGGAGCGAACCACAGCGACCCAACGTCGCCTGCATCTGTTCGCCGCCCGCCGGCTGGCGCTTCGCCGCGGGTTACCTGGTGCGGATCTTGATGTGGGAGGGTGCGGAGGGTCTGTTCAGGAGTGACCCGACGCCATTCGGCAACACCTGCTCGACTGGCGGGATTCACCCGACATCGGGCGCCGAGGAGACTTTCGCATGACCGGCCTCGCCAGCCGATCACACCCCGGGGCCGCGGCTGGATCTTGTAGCGGCGTGGTTCGCTCCGCACCCGCGCACACCACAATCGCCCCCGGGCCGGCGACCCCCGCAAGGATCTGGCCGCGGCCACGCACCGCCATGCCACACCATCGGCTCGGCGACTCGCCGTAACCACTCCCTGCCCGCTCCGCCCCTTACCCGTGCCGGCGGCAGTCCAGCTTATGGACCCCGATCCCGCCCACCGGGCACCGCCACCACATCCTGAGCATCCGTCCCACATCCCGGACCACAACTTCACATAACACCCCATATCGCTGCCGAACTCCGCGACCCTGATGCGCACGGGTGCCGAGCAGACCGCTGCGCACCAAGGTCCAATGTCCGAGGTCGCTGCCGCACCCTCAGCAGCCCGGCCGGCGTCCCCGGCCAGCGTCCCTGGCCAGCGTCCCCGGCCTGCGCCCTCGCCGACCACATGCTGCGGACCTTGACACGCCCAGGCGACCGAGCCCCGAACTCGGAACCATCAAGATCGCCACCCTGTGTCGCCCAAACCACCACCAACCGTGACTACCTGCATCCCCCCATCAGGAGACCCCGGGTACATCGGAGACGAGCAAGCCGGCTGGCCGCACCAGGCGGGTGCCGGCTGTCCTGCGGGAAGTGCCGATCACCGGCCCGTCCGCGCGATGAAGCCGGAGATGAGCGGCCAGTAGCGGTCGGGGCGGTCCAACCACGGGAAGTGACCTGCTCCCTCGACCACCTTGAGCCGGCCGAGCCCGGGCGGCAGCGCATCGACGATCTCTCGTGACGCCGCCACCGGGGTGACCGGGTCGCGATCGCCCGCGCACGCCAGCGTCGGACAGGTGATGCGGGCCAGTTGGTCCACCACGTTGAGCCGGCGGAGCAGCTTCGCGCCGCGTTCGCCCAGATCGGGGTTGCGGATCGTGCGTGCCCGCTGCTGCGTGGTCGGGACCGCGGGGCCGAATGCGGCGAAGACCGCCGCCGACTGCTCCTCGGTCACCGGGTCGCCGCCGTAGTCACGCCTGGCGAGTTCGGCTACCTCGTCGCCTGCCACGGCGCGGAAGCCCTCGACCAGCCGCGCCAGGTCGAACCGGGCCATGGTGGACTGCAGCACCAGGGCGCCGGCGTGGCCGGGGTGGCGGGCACCGTAGAGCATGACGACGAAGCCGCCCATGGAATGGCCGAGGACGACCGGGCTGACTATGCCGAGAGCGTCGCAGAAGGCACGCACATCGTCTGCGCAGACCTCGAAACTCCAGTTCGCCGGATCGTGCCGTGCCGAGCGGCCATGATTGCGTATGTCGAGATAGACGACCTGGGACTCGCCCGTCAGGCGGGCGAAGTGGGGCTTGAAGTAGGAATGGTCGAAGCCGCCAGGGCCGCCGTGCACGAGGATGACCGTCGGTCGTTTGCGCATCCGCGAGCCGTCGGGCACGATCGCCGGCCCGTCGACGTCGAACCACAAACGCGTCCCGTTGACCTCGATCTGCATCCGACGCTCTTTCCCCGCGCCTCCGGCCTTGCTCGGACGGGCGGCATGGCCCCGATCCGTGCCACGCCCATCGGCACAACCGACTTTACCCAGCGCCGCCTTCTGCTTGTCAGCGTCGAAGGGTGCCAGCCGCCGTCGGGTACCTGACTGCGGCGGTGTCCTCGCAGAGCTCGGCGATGGGCGCAAGGGTGGGACGGCAGCATCGGTAGGAGGGTGGGGCGCGACGACGTGCTCGACCACTGCCCGGTTTGACGATCAGGCTGGCGGTCGTCGTGATCCTCATCCGATGCTCCGTCGCTTGAAGTAGGTGTTGGCGCGGGGGCGGAACATGAACGCCACGGCGACCCACACGCAGAGCACGTGCAGGATCCGGCTCGTCGCGACGAGCGCGCCGGTCAGGTCGGTCTGCCTGATCGCGTCGATGGGGGAGCTGCCGTCGAGCAGCCAGGTCAGCGGCTCGATCACCAGGGACAGCGTGCCGACGATGCCCAGGCCGATGGCGAGGGTCAGTCGCGCCCAGTTGCGTCCGGCTCGCATGCGCAGGGCGATGGCGGCGACGACGGCGTAGATGCCCAGTCGCGTCGCCAGCCCGCCGATGTCAATGTCGTGCAGGGCGATCTCGGCGGCACCGGCCGCGAGGGCGCCCATCCAGAGCAGGAAGGCGGCGCGGACCTCGGCCGGTGTCGTCGAGTGGCTGGCGTCGGTGGGGGTGAGCGTGGAGGTCATGCCCGTCAGTCTTGGCCGATCGGCGTGCTGGAACACTCCCCCTGGCCACCGGATCCATGGTAGTGCTGACCCCACCATGACGAGTGGGGACTGCGGCCGGGTGGGCGCGACTACTTCGGCGGTTCTGTGCCGGCCTGCTCGCTGACCATGTACTCCGCGTACCAGTCGGGCCAGTTTTCGTCCGCTTCGCCGGTGCGCTTCTCGTGCTCGCCGTGCGCGGCCGCCGCGCGGCGCAGCGCGCTCGCCAGGTCGTTTGCCGACGTGAACGTTGTTGTTCCGGTGTCGACGCGGCCGGGCAGCCGGTTGGTGACCTCCTGGAGCAGCCAGCCGTTGCCGTCCGGGTCGCTGAAGGCGGCCAGGGAGTTGTAGGTGGCCCGGTCGGGTGCGGGCCCGGCGGCTTGTCCCTCCGGCGTCCGGTGGAAGATCTCGCCGACGTCGGCGCCGTTCTTGACCAGGTCGTCGTGCGCGGCCTCGATGTCGGAGACGATCAGGAACATGCCCTGCGCCGAACCGGGCGGCGCCGCCGCGCTTCCCGTGCTGAAGTGGATCGAGCACGCGGAGCCCGGGGGCGTGAACTGGATCGCGCGGGCGCCGCCGAGGACGAAGTCGGCGTCGAGCCGCCAGCCGAGCCCGGCGTAGAACGCCTTCGCCCGGTCGAGGTCCGTGACCGGGATGGTGACCACCTCAAGCTTCAGATCCGTGCTGTCGCGGTTGTCCATTGCCGTCATTGCGGCCTCCTCGAGTCGTCTCGGAGACCACGTTGCCACCGCCCGCGTCACACAGCCAGGGCCATCGCGTGACAACACGCGCAATAACGTCGTCCCTGACTCCGGCCGATGAAGCCCATCGATGGACTGACAACAGCCCTGTGGGTCACCGGTTACCAAGATCTCAATGCGGTGACCTTGCCCGAGAGCAGCGCGACAGCAGGGCGATGCGCGACCGGCTCGGGCTCACGGGGCACCAGGTTGGCATGGTGATGGCCGAGATGTGGCGGCAGTATCTGGGCGTGGCCGACACCGAGCTGATCGAGTTTGCCCGGCCGCGGCGTGACGATGGTCCGTCAGGCGCTTTCGCCGCGGTTTGCGAGCGCTCGCAGGGAACGCACGTAGCGGTTTGTGACGTGCTCCTGGATCAGGCGGGTGAAGGGGCCACCGGCGCGCGCGCGAGGGCCGTGGCCGGTCGGGAGAACGCCCGAATGCGCATGCGGACCTCGTGGTCTTGGGTCAATTGCACGGTGAATGCTTCCTCGCCCTGTTCCGGATGGCCGGGCAAGGTGCCGTAGGTGAAATCCCTGGTGGTCTTTCTTGTCGATGGAATGGACGACCCCAACCCGCGCGCAACACGACGAGCACGCCGGCGGCGGCGCGGCCTGCGGCGGCCACCACTTTCAGGCCGGCTTTGCGATGCATCTGCCAGCCGAGCAGGGCCTCGGTTGCGTCGTGGAAGCATTCCGGCCCGTGCCCGATGACGACATCGCGAGCAATGTGGCCGTACCCGGGAGGCAGGAGCACGTCGCGGGTCGCGCCGACTTGCTCGTACGTGAAGGGGGCCACAGATTGACTTTATCGCCCGGGGTGACCGGCCACGGCGCGGGTAAATCGGTAGGCGGCGCCGATTTTCGATTGCCATACTGACTCCCATGAAGCTTGCCGAGGCACTTGCGCTGCGCGCGGATGCGTCGCGTCGCGCCGAACAACTCCGTTCCCGGATCACGGGCAGCGCGCGGTATCAGGAGGGCGAGGAGCCGGCCGAGGACGCCGAGGCGCTGCTGACCGAGGCGGGCGCTGTGCTCGATGAGCTCGAGTCGCTGATCCGGCGGATCAATCGCACCAATTCCGCTACCTCGGTCGGGGGTGGCACGCTTACCGACGCGCTTGCCCGCCGCGACATTTTGCGCCTGCGGCACAGCGTGGTCACCTCCGCCGCCGAGGCCGCGGCCGGGGACGGTCAGCGTGGGTTTCGGCAGTTGCGGTCCGAGCTGAAGATGATTCCGGCGCTGCCGGTGGCCGAGTTGCGGGGCCAGGCCGACGACCTTGCCCGGCAGCTTCGCGAGGTCGACACCCTCATCCAGCGCACCAACTGGGAGGCCGACCTGCTGGAGTGACGATCGCGGTGCGGAGCGGGTAGCCGACGTGGAGGCGTGCACAGACCCGAGGGCCGGCGGGTGATCCGGCTCCCTCCTGGTGCGCCGAGGGCAGGCGCTGGGGTTCGATTCCCTGACTGACATCGCATGCCCAGCACGGCACACAGGTGAAGGTGCACGATGCACAGCACATTACCGGGTGCAGATCCACGACGGTGAGGGTGGGACAGGGGCATTCCGCACCCCCGGTTTAGATCGGCGCGCCGCCGAAGCCGATCTCGTTGCCGTCCGGATCGCGGAAGGTGGCCTTTCGGACGCCGTTTCCGTAGGTCTCGCGCTCGGCCGGCTCCAGGCCGCGCTCGGCGATCTGGGAGATGCGCGTGTCGAAGTCGCTGACGAAGACGGTGTGCATGGCGTGCCCGGCGTGCTCGGGCCGCACCTCGATGAACAGGTACCGGTGGGTGGCGAGCTCCCACACCGCCTCGGTGTCGTTGGGCAGGAACGACGGCGGGGCGCCGAGCAGCCGCTCGTACCAGGCCGCCGCCACGGTGTAGTCGCGGACCGGGACGCCGGCGAACAGATCTGTGGTCATGGGGTCATGCTAAGAGCCCGTTCGAGCACGTCGAGCGTCGTGTCGCGCAGCAGGCCCACCTTGTAGCCGGTCTGGGCCAGCGGGGCGCAGCGTGCGGTGGCGTGGGTGGCTGCGGCGTGGAGGGTCGACAGAGTGGCCGGCTGACCCACCAGCGCGGCCTCGACGTCGGTCAGGCGTACGGGAGTCCGGGCGACGCCGCCCGCGACGACCACCGCGGCGGTGATCGTCGGGCCGGACCGGACCAGGCGGGCGACGGCCTCCACGAGCGGCCACTCGGCGCCGGACCGGGCGGCGACGCGCTGGTACGCGGCCCGTTCGCCGGGGGTGGGCGGCGGCAGGTCGACGGCGAGGAGCACCTCGTGGTCGGCCAGGGTGTGGTCCCGGGTGGGGTCGGAACCGTCGCCGTACAGATCGCCCAGGGCGACCGTGCCCCTGGTGTGCACCTCGACGGTCGCACCGTAGGCGAGCAGGACCGTCGCAAGCGACGACGGGTGGGGTGCGACGCACGGGCCCTGGTCGATGACGGCGGAGTAGAGATGCACCCCCGCTCGCGCCGGGCAGGTGTCCCCGCCGGTCTGATGGCAGGAGAAGTGCGGGTTGCGGTAATACCAGCAGCGGTTGCGTTGCAGCAGGTTTCCGCCGACGGTGGCGGTCGCGCGGATCTGGGGCGTGGCCAGCTCCGCCGCCGCCAGCGGCAGGGCCGGGTAGGCCGCGCGGAGCCGGTCGTCGCCGATGATCTCGGCGATGGTGGTCATCGCGCCGAGGCGTGCGGCACCGCCGTCGCGCCAGGTCACGCCGTGCAGCGCGGGCACGCCCTGGAGGTCGATGAACGGCCTTCGCGCCCGGGCATGGACGTCGGTGCCGCCGGCCCGCAACTCGCCGCCGTGCGTGGTGAGCGCCGCGACGACCTCGTCGACAGTGGACGGGCGGGTCATCGGCCGAGTCCTGCGCGGAGCCGGTCGGGGCGGATCGGTAGGTCGTGCGGGCGCCAGCCGGTCGCGGCGTGCACCGCGTTTCCGATCGACGCCGCCATGCCGACGGTGGACATCTCGCCGAGCCCGACACCGTGACCGGTCACGTGCTCCCAGCCTTCCTGGTGGAAGTGGAGGTTGATCTCCGGGGTGTCGCCGATGCCCGGGATGCGGTAGTCCTCCAGGTTGTCGGTGAGCACGACGCCCGTCGCCGGGTCGACGTGGCGTTGCTCGAAGAGCGCGTAGCCGATGCCCTGGATGATGCCGCCCTCGCACTGGCTCCGGGCGAGCCGCTCGGCGTAGATGTGCCCGGCGGCGATGCCGCACCAGACCCGGGTGACCCGGACCGTGGCCAGGCGGGCGTCGACCTCCACCTCGGTGAGGTGCACGGCGCCGGCGAAGCCGCGGCCGATCGCGAGGTTGCCGATGGGGAACGGGGTGACGTATCCGCGGCGGTCGCGGCGACGCCTGCCGACCACCCGCACACCCTCGGCGTCGCCCAGGGACTCCAGGACCGGGCCGGCGGGGAGCGCGGCGCGCAGCCGCCGGGCCGCGTCGATCGCCGCCGGGCCGATCGAGGGGGTCGCGCTGCTGGCCACCGATGCCGGTCCGTAGACCGTGCCGGTGCGGCCGAGCTCCACCCTGACCCGGCCCGCCGGCAGGTCGAGTTCGGCGCGGACGACGTCGGCGATCACGCTGCGGCTGCCGGTGCCGATGTCCTGGGTCGTCGTCCGGGCGACGACCACACCCTGCTCCACCACGAGCTCGATCTCGGTTCCGGGATCGAGGAGGTAGAGCCAGTTGGTCGCCGCGACGCCGACCCCGCGGCGGAACCTGCCGTCCGGCGAGCCCGCCGGCCGCCGGCCGGTCCAGGCCGGGAGCGCGGCGGCCCATTCGTACAGGGCGCGGCGCTTGGGGTTGCCGTCCCAGCGCCGGCGCAGGGCGATCGGGTCCTCGCCGCAGCGGTGGGCGATCTCATCCACCGCCTGTTCGAGGGCCCAGGCCATCGGCGGCCCGCCCGGCCCGCGGAACGGCGCGCCCGGCGGTTGGTGGGTGAGCACGTCGAAATCCCGCAGCCGCCGGGGCGCGGTGCCGTAGATGTACCGGCTCAGCGCCGCCGCGTTGGATCCGATGGACGTCCCGCCGTCGCTCCACGCGTCCAGGCTCATGGCGGCGAGGTCGGCGTCGGCGTCGGCCAGCAGCGAGAGCTCGATGCGGGTGGCGGGCCGGCTGCCGCCGTCGGTCAGCTCCTCCGCGCGGTCCAGCACCACCCGGACCGGCGCCGCGGTGAGCCGGGCCAACTCGACCGCCGCGACGAGGTCGCTGGTGATGTGGACCTTCGAGCCGAAGCCGCCGCCGACGTGGTCGGCGACGATGTGGATCTGGGCGGGCCGCAGGCCCCACCGCTTCGCCGCCTCCGCCGCGACCGTGCTGACCGCCTGGGTCGACAGGTGCAGGTGGAGCTCGCCCTGGTCGTCCCAGCGGGCGACGCAGGCGTGCGGCTCCATCGCGGTGTGCGCCTGGGTGGCGGTCGTGAACGTCGCCGTCACGAGGCGCTGGTCTCCGCGCTCGCGCGCCGCGTCGATCCGCCGCATCGCCGTGCCCGCGCGCCAGCTCGCCGCGGCCGGCCCGCGCACGTTGCCCTGCCACTTGGCCGGGCTCAGCGGCGCCTCGTTCGACTTGGGCGCGCCACGCCTGCCGGCGCGGGAGTCGTACACCAGGGGCGCGTCGGGCTGCTCCGCCTCGGCGGTGGTCAGCGCGGCGGGAAGCGGCGTGTATGCGACCTCGGCGGTGGCCGCGGCGGCCAGCGCCTCGGCGCGAGTCGGGGCGGCGACCGCGGCGATCGGCTGCCCGACATAGCGTACGACGCGGTCTGCCGGCAGCAGATCCGCCACCGCGGCACCGGCGAGGTGCACCGCGCCCACCCGGGCGTGCGGCAGCGTGGATCGGATGATCACGCCTTCGAGCTGGCCCGCCAGCCGTACGTCGGTGGTGTAGCGGGCCCGGCCGGTGATCTTCTCCCAGGCCTCCACCCGCGCCGGCACCGGGTCGTCGCCGTCGTGCCGACCCGCGCACGCGGCCGCGATCGCCGCCAGGATCGACTCGTAGGCGCCGCATCGGCACAGGTGCCCCGCCATCGCCTGGGCGATCTGGGACCGGGTCGGCGTGGCCTCGCCGTGCGCCGCGCGCCACCGGTCGGTGAAAGCGGCCGCTTCCACGACGAACCCCGGCGTGCAATAGCCGCACTGCAGGGCGTCGTGGGCGGCGAAGGCGCGCTGGACGGGATGCGTGCCACCGAGCCCTTCCACCGTCGTGACGTCGCGTCCCTCGATCGCGGCGCCCGGCGTGAGACAACCGACGACCGGCGTCCCGCCGACCAGGATCGTGCAGGCGCCGCAGACCCCACTGCCGCAGGCCAGTTTCGTCCCGGTCAGGCCGAGACCGTCGCGGAGCAGCTCCACCGCCGGGGCGTCGACCCCGGTCTCCACCTTGGCGGTCTTGCCGTTGACGATGAACTCCATCGCCTACCCCCCCCTCAGGAAACCGTCGACCCGGCCGGCGATGGACACAGTGGACCATCGAGTCGTCATGGTAGCGACAATTTCGGCGGTCAGGGCGACGTGCGGGCGAAATCGCCGAGGACGGGATCCAGGTGCGGCTGGACCGAGTTGCGGCCGCACTGTTTCGCGGCGTACAGCCTGCCGTCGGCGCTCTGGAGCAGCTCCGGGACGGTTTCGCCGGGGGTCAGCCGGGCCACCCCGAAGCTGATGGTGACCGCCAGATCCGGCCGCAGGCCGGGCCAGTCGTGCATCTCGACCTCCTGGCGCAGTCGCTCACAGATGGCATACGCCGCCGCCAGATCGGTGCCGGCGAAGGCGAGGAGGAACTCGTCGCCGCCCATCCGGGCGACCAGGTCGGCGGGGCGGCTGCCGGACCGGAGGATGCCGGCGACGGTACGGAGCACCTGGTCGCCGATCGGATGGCCGAGCCGGTCGTTGATGGACTTGAACTCGTCCACATCGCACACCGCGACGCACAGCGGCCGGTCGGTGGCCTCGGCGATGCCGACCAGCCTCGGTAGTTCCTCGTCCTGGTAGCGGCGGTTCCACAAGCCGGTGAGCTGGTCCTCGCGCGCGTGGCGGACCGCCTGGCGGGCCTCGGTCTGCAGTGCCCACTTCTCGTGCTCCAGCTCCTTCAGCCGGGCGCGGTGCAGCTCGGCCTCGAGCCGCGCACTTTCCGTCTGCATCCGGGCGTCGGTCAGCTCGAACCGGTTGGTCAGCAGCCGCGCCCGGGTCGCCGCTATCGCCGACCGGGCGGTGCGTTCGAGCTCGTGGTAGGCCCGGTAGTGGTGCAGCGCCGCCTCGAAATCGCCCTTTTTCTCGTACGCCGCGGACAGCTGGGCGTGCACGGCCATCCCGGTCGCGCGCCGGTTGGGGTCGGCGGCCATGGCCAGGACGCTGTCGAGCAGGGCGACGGCCCGGTCGAGCTGGCCCCGCGCGAGGTAGACGGCGGCGGTGGCCTCCTCGGCCGCCAGCTCCAGCGCGCGGTAGCCGTGCTCGGCGGCGATCTCGGTGGCCCGGCGCAGCTGCGCCAGGGCGGTGTCGTGCTCGCCGGCGAGGCCGAGCAGCGTGCCGTAGGTGACCAGGCAGGTGGATTCGCGGTTGGGGTGGGCGCCGGCCCGCGCGATCGCTAGCGCCTGGCACGCGTACCCCAGTCCGTCGCTCAGCGCCCGGTCGGCCGCCGCGGTCTCGCCGCGGTCGCGCAGCTGCCGGGTCAGGCCGACCCCGTTGTCGCCGAGGTTGTTGAGGATGCCGAAGCGGCATTCGTCGCCGAGGCCGGCCTCGGCGAGATCCCGGGCCCGGGTGAGGAAGAGCTTGCCCTGCGGGAAGTCGGACAGGTTGCTGTGCACGCCGCCGATCCGGTTGTACGTCCAGAACAGCAGCTCGTCGTCGTCGAGCCGCTCGGCGATGTCGAGACCGGCCGACAATGCGGCGAGCGCCTCCTCGTGCAGACCGAGCTTCATGTGCGCCAGGCCCTGGACGGCGAGCGCGTCGCAGGCCTCGGCCTGCTCGCCGAGCTCGGTCAGTGCCTGGACCGCCTGGGCCGCGCAGCGGACCGCTCCCTCGTGGTCGCCGAGGCGGATCAGGTGCTTGGCCAGCAGCCGCATCGCGAGGCCGTGCATCCGGTTGTCGCCCAGGTCGGCGGCGGCGCTCGCGGCCTGCAGGGCCAGGTCGGCGCCGACGCGGTAGGTGCCGCTGGCGCGGGCGTCCTCGGACCGGTCCAGCAGAACGGCCGGCTGAGGCCCCGGATCGTCTGTCACGTGGGGCCCCGTTCTCCTGGACACCCCTCTCAATCTGCCGGTGCGCGAATGGCGGCGCAACCGTCCCTTCGGGTCACAAGTGGAATGTCGTGGTCACGACGTGGCGACCGCCGGAGGTCTCGCAGGCCAGGCTGAACAGGCCGGCCGGTGGCGGGGCGATGCGGAAGCAGCCGTCCTCGTCGACCGGCACGGTGCTGGTCGCGTGGCCGCCGAGCCGGACGGTCACCTCCGCCGGGCCGGGCGGCACGAGCTGGCCGAGCAGCGCGGCGGGTGACACGCCCAGTTCGATGGTCAGGCCGGGGGCCGCGAAGCTCAGCGTCCGCAGGTCGGCCTCCTCGGCGCGCAGGCCCGCCAGGGCGGGCGACTCGGCGCGGGAGTCGTGGACGAGTTCGGCGAGTTCGGCGTCGATGGTGCGCCAGGTGTAGACCGCGCGGGCCGCTTCGAGGACCGCCGGTGGGGTGGGATCGGGGGTGCGCATGGCCTCGTCGAGCGCCCGCAGGAGGCTGTCGTCCGCCAGCCAGTCTTTGCTCATCATGGTCGTCTCCTCAGGGGCGTCGGCTTGGTCACGGTCCGTCGCCCGGATCGGCGTCGGCGAGCAGGGCACGCAGGGTGGGGCTGCCGCGCAGCCGGTCCAGGCAGCGGGCCCGGGTCGGGCCGATCGCGCCGCAGGGCATGTCGAGCTGCGCGCTGATATCGGTGTACGAGGTGGGCGGGTCACGCATCAGCAGGCCGAGCAGTCGCTGACAGCGTTCCGGAAGCTCGGCGAGCGCGGCCCGCAGCGCGGCGTTGCGTTCGTCGTCGATGAGCCGCCCGTCGACCGGTTCGGACTCGTCGGCGGCCGATTGGGCCAGCCGGCCGACGAGATCGTCGGGTCGCTCGCGTTGCCGCGCGTGGTAGAGCCGGGTGCACTCGCGGACCGTCGTGGTCCTGAGCCAGCCGGGCAGCGCCTGGGGCTCGCGGAGCCGGCCGAGGCTCTCCACCAGCCGCAGCCATACCGTCTGGCTCACGTCGGCCACGTCGGCGGTGTCCAGGCGCCAGCGCCGGCAGGTCGCGTGCACCAGCGGAGCGTACCGCTCCACCAGTGCGTTCCACGCCGCCGAGTCGCCGGCCGCCGCCGAGGTCACCAGGGCGGTGAGGCCGCCGTCGGCCGCCCGGAAGTCCTCGTCGGGCGGTACGCCGCTCCGGGTCCGGGCCGCTGTCGCGGCCACGAGGGCGGCGGTGTCGCCGTCGGTCATCGCTGACTCCTCATCGAATGGTGCGTGGCTGTCGCCGGTTTCTCGTCAATGCGGAATATTAGCCGCAAATCCGGGCAAGCCACTCAGATGGCTCCTATCCGCACCGATCGGGAAGACGGGCCGCGGTGGTCTCCGCGCGGGCGTCCTCGATCAGCTGGCGCAGCGCGTCCCGCGCGCCGACCTGGCCGGGCCGGATCCGGCCGGCGAGCAGGCCGGAGACCCACGCCGCGGCGAACGAGGTGCCGCTCCACGCGGCCACGCCGCGGTAGCGCCCGGTCTTGGCCGAGTACGGGTCGGTCACCGTCACCGCGTCGTCGAAGTAGTTGCTCACCACGTTGACGCCGGGCGCCAGGAGCTGCACCCACCGCCCGCCCGGGCTGAACGCCGCCGGCGTGCCCTTGGGCGTCAGCGCGCCGACCGCCACCACCTCGTCGTGCGCCGCGGGCCACAGCGGGCGCCGGGGCTTGTCCTCGTCCCTGCCGTGGTTGCCGGCCGCGGCCACGATGACGGTCTGCGGGCCGACCAGCCGCAGCGCGGTGGTCATGGCCAGGGCGGGCTCGTTGTCGCCGGTGAAGAAGCCGGCCGAGATGTTGATGACGTCGACGCCCCGCCCGGCGAGTTTGACCAGGTCGTTGGCGAGCCGCCAGGACGTGCCCCGCGCGTGGTCGTCGAGGGTGGGGTGGACGGTGACCGCCGCGCCCGGCGCGTTGCGCAGGATCGTGCCGGTGACGAAGGTGGCGTGGCCGGCGGTGAACGGCAGGCCCGCCGGGCCCGGTTCCCGCGGCAGCATCGCGCCCGGGGCGGCGAGGTAGGCGCCGGCGAGTGCGCCGCGATCCCAGAGCCTGGTGTCGCAGACAGCGACCATGACGCCTTGACCCTGGTCGCCCTCCGGGCGGGGGAGTCCGCCACGCACGGCGAGGGGGTCGGTCCCGGCGCCGGGGCCGGGCTCGGGTACGGGCAGCACGAAGGCATCGTCGGCCAGGGAACGTTCGCCCCAGCCGCCGACCACGACCTCGGCCTCGGCGACCGCGGCGTTCGGCAACTCGCTGCCGCCACCGCTGATCACGTGGGTGCCGCCGACGGTCTCCACCTCGCGGTTCTTGCCGAGCACCGGCACCCAGCCGTCGTGGTTGTCGCGGAAGTGGGTGCGCAGCTCGGCGAGGAGCCGCTCGAGGGGTGAGTTGGCGGCGTCGGCCGCGGTGCTGTCCGCGGCCGCCAGCCCGGTCAGCTCCACCAGGGCCAGCCCCAGGGCCTCGCTGACGACCGGCGGCCGGCCCAGCCCGAAGCCGAGCTCGCTCAGCCTCGCGCGGACCAGGCCCAGGTGCGGCAGCGCCACGACCAGGTCGTTGACGCGGTGGACCGCGCCGCGCACGGCGCTCTTCTCGTTCATCGTTCCCCCTGCTGGATCTCGAGCTGTCCCGGGTGGTGCCGGTTCACCATGCGGACCGGCGCTTGGCCCTATTTGATACAAATGTCGCTGGGAAACGTCGCCGACGCGGCGCGGCTCGGGGAATCGCTTGAGCGGGAGGGCACCATGGTGCGGGACGCCGCCGCTCGGGCGCTCGGCGACGAGGCGCTGCGCCTCGTCGACGCGCAGCCGCGACGCGCCTGGGGACGTGCCGCGCAGGCCCTCGAGCTGGCCCGGCGCGCCCACGATCCCGAGTCGGCGGCGGTCGCCGAGCGGGCCCGGGGCCTGGCCGCCCTGCACATGTCGGACCTGGACACCGCGCTGCGGTGCGAGCGCGGCGCCGTCCGGCTGGCCCGCCGGGCCCGCAACCGCACGCTGGCCGCCGAGGCCCGGATGAGCCTGGCGTACGTGCTGAGCTGCCGCGGCCAGCCCGGCCGGGCGCTCGGCGTCATCGATCGGGCCCGCGCCGACCTGACCGGGGTCCAGCGCTTCCGGGCCACCGCCCAGCGCGGCGCCATCCTGCAGCAGCTCGGCCGGCTCGGGGAGGCGCTGGAGGTCTACCGGGAGGTGTTGCCCCGGCTGCGGACGGCGCGCGACTGGGTGTGGACCTGGCGGGTGCTCAACAACCGCGGCGTGCTGCAGGTCTTTCGCTATCACTTCGCCGAGGCGCTGGCCGACCTGCGCGAGGCCGAGCGGCTCAGCCGGCGCGAGGGCCTCGGCCTGCTCGCCGCCAACGTGCAGGAGAACCTGGGCTTCGCGCACAGCCGGCAGGGAGCCGTGCCCGAGGCGCTGCGGCACTTCGCGGAGGCGCAACGGCAGTACCGGGCGCTCGGGGTGGGAGTCAGCTCGCTGCTGCTCGACCGCGCCGAGCTGCTGCTGTCCGTGCGACTCGCCCGGGAGGCGCAGGAGGCGGCCGAACAGGCGGTGGCGGAGCTGACCCGTTCCCGCGGCGGCTTCAAGCTGCCCGAGGGGCACCTGATGGTCGCCACCGCGGCGCTGCTCGCGCAGAACTGCGCGACCGCGTTGCCCGCCGCCCGCCAGGCCGCCGCCGCGTTCGCCCGCCAGCACCGCCAGGACTGGAGCGCGGTGGCCCGGCTGGTCGCCCTGCGCTGCAAGCTGGGACAGGGGCTGCCCGTCTCCGTGGCAGAGCTGGTGCGGGTCGCCGAGGCGCTGGACGCGGCGGGCTGGCGGCTGCCGGCCCTCGACGCCCGGGTCATCGCGGCCCGGCTTGCGCTCGGGCAGGGCCGCCGGGCCGAGGCGCGGGCGCTGCTGGCCGCGGCCGGTGCCGCCCGCCGCGCCGGGCCGGCCGAGCTGCGCATCCGCGCCTGGCAGGCCACCGCCCTGCGCCACCTGGTCGACGGCCGGCGGCGGGCGGCCAGCGCCGCCATCTCGGCCGGCCTGCGCATCGCCGAGCAGTACCGGGCCACCCTCGGCGCCGCCGACCTGCTCGCCCACGTCTCCGGGCACCGCACCGAACTGGTCGAGCTGGGGCTGCGGATGGCCGTCGAGGCGCGGTCGGCGCGCCGGGTGCTGTGCTGGGCCGAGCGCGGCCGGGCCAGCCACCTGCTGCTCGGCCGGGCCCAGCCGCCCCGCGACCCGGTGCTGGCCGCGGAGCTGACCGAGGTACGGGCCGTCGTCGCGGAACTGGCCGACGCGCGCCGGTCCGGCACGCCGGTCGCCGCGCTCGAACGGCGGCAGGCGCTGCTGGAGAACCGGGTCCGCGACCACCTGCGGCACCGGCGCGGCGACTACACCGGCACCGCCGCCCCGGCCTCGCTGCGGCAGCTGACCGAGGCCCTGGACGGCGCGGCGGTCCTGGAATACGTGGAGAGCGACGGCGTGCTGTATGCCCTGCTCGTCGCCGGTGGCCGGGTGCGGCTGCGCCGGCTGGGCCGGGCCGGGGAGGTCGCCGGGCCGCTGGAGCACCTGCCGTTCGCCATGCGCCGGGCCGCCTCCCGGGACCCCGGCACCGCCGAGGCGGCCGGGCGGCTGCTCACCAGCCTCGGCCGCCGGCTCGACGAGCTGCTGGTCGGGCCCGTCCGGGCGGAGCTCGGTGACCGGCCGCTGGTGGTCGTGCCGACCGGGGCGCTGCAGTCGCTGCCCTGGGCGCTGCTGCCGTCCTGCGCCGACCGCCCGGTGACGGTCTCGCCCTCGCTGACCCTCTGGTATCAGGCCGCTCAGCGGGCGCCCCGGGGCGGGACGCCGCTCGCGGTGGCCGGCCCCGACCTGCCCGGTGCGGTCGCGGAGATCGCCGCGCTGCGCCGCCTGCACCCCGCCGCCCGGGTGCTCACCGGGGACGAGGCCACCGCGGGCGCGGTGCTGGCCGCCCTCCCGGACGCCGGGATCGCGCACCTCGCCGCGCACGGCACCTTCCGGCGCGACAACCCGCTCTTCTCCAGCCTGCGGCTCGCCGACGGGCCGCTGACCGTGTACGACCTGCAGACCCTGCCTGCCGTACCCGAGCTGGTGATCCTCGCGGCCTGCGACAGCGGCCTGTCCCTGGTCTGCCCGGGCGACGAACTGCTCGGCTTCTCCGCGGCGCTGCTGACCATGGGCACCCGCGCGCTGATCGCGGCGATGCTGCCCGTACCGGATGCGCCCGCCGCCGTGCTGATGACCACCGTGCACCGCCGGCTCGCCGCCGGGGCGTCGCCGGCGGCGGCGCTCGCCACCGCCCGCCGGGACCTGGCCCGCGACGGCGGCCCCGCCGAACGCGTGGCCGCCGCCGGTTTCGTCTGCCTCGGCGCCGGCCTCCGGTGCTGAGTCCGACAGCCCGCTTTGTAGGGTCCCCACAACAACTGGGCCCCGCCATGCGTGACGGCGGACATTGGTGTACTGGCCAGTAACCGAGCAAGGTAGGTAGACAGGTGGAGGCGACGCTCCGGGACCCGGAGGTCGCCTTCTGCGCGTGGTTATCTGGGAGGCTCAGCCGGTGTTCAGTCGTGTCGCCATCGTCAACCGTGGAGAGGCCGCGATGCGGCTCATCCATGCTGTCCGGGACCTTTCGGCGGAAACCGGGACGCGGATCGAGACGGTCGCCCTCTACACCGACGCCGACCGCACCGCGACCTTCGTCCGCGCGGCCGACATCGCGTACCCGCTGGGCCCCGCCTCGGCCCGCCCGTATCTCGACCACGCCGTCCTGGAGCGGGCGCTGGTGGCGACCAAGGCCGACGCCGCGTGGGTCGGCTGGGGGTTCGTCGCCGAGGACCCGGCCTTCGCCGAGCTGTGCGAGAAGATCGGTGTCACCTTCATCGGGCCGAGCCCGGAGGCGATGCGCAAGCTCGGCGACAAGATCGGCTCGAAGCTGATCGCCGAGGAGGTCGGTGTCCCGGTCGCGCCGTGGAGCCGCGGCGAGGTCGCCACCCTGGCCGACGCCCTGCGCGCCGGCGACGAGATCGGCTACCCGCTGATGCTCAAGGCGACCGCCGGCGGCGGCGGGCGGGGCATCCGGATGGTCGCCTCGGGCGCGGACCTGACCGACGCCTACGAGCGCACCAGCCAGGAGGCGCTGCGCGCCTTCGGCTCCGGCGTGGTCTTCCTGGAGCGCCTGGTCACCGGCGCCCGGCACGTCGAGGTCCAGGTCATCGCCGACGGGCAGGGCACCGCCTGGGCGCTGGGCGTCCGCGACTGCTCGGTGCAGCGGCGCAACCAGAAGGTGATCGAGGAGTCCGCCTCCCCGGTCCTGAGCCCGGAGCAGACCGCGGAGCTGAAGGCGTCGGCCGCGCGGCTGGCCGTGGCCGTCGACTACCGCGGCGCCTGCACCGTCGAGTTCCTCTACCACCCCGGCGAGAAGCTGTTCGCGTTCCTTGAGGTCAACACCCGGCTCCAGGTCGAGCACCCGATCACCGAGATCACCACCGGCGTCGACCTGGTCCGGCTGCAGCTGCACGTGGCGAACGGCGGGAAGCTGGAGGGCGCCCAGCCGGCCGAGGCCGGCCACGCCGTCGAGGCCCGGCTGAACGCCGAGGACCCCGACCGCGACTTCGCCCCGTCGCCCGGGCGCATCGCGCGGCTGGTGCTGCCCGCCGGGCCCGGCATCCGCGTCGACACCGGCGTCAGCGAGGGCGACACCATCCCGGCCGACTTCGACTCGATGATCGCGAAGATCATCGCCTACGGCCGCGACCGCGCCGAGGCGCTGGGCCGGCTGCGCCGCGCGCTGGCCGAGACCATGGTGATCATCGAGGGCGGCGCGACCAACAAGAGCTTCGTGCTCGATCTGCTCGATCAGCCCGAGGTGATCGACGCGAGCGCCGACACCGGCTGGATCGACCGGGTACGCGCCGAGGGCCGCCTGGTCAACCACCGCAACTCCGCGGTCGCCCTGGCGGCGGCGGCGATCGAGGCCTACCAGGACGAGGAGGAGATCAGCCGGCAGCGGCTGCTGGCCACCGCGCACGGCGGGCGCCCCCAGGTGCAGCACGAGAGCGGCCGCCCGCTGGATCTCAAGCTGCGCGGCGTCGGCTACCGGGTGAGCGTCGCCCGCATCGGCCAGCAGCGCTTCCGGGTCGGCGTCTCCGGCGGCGGCGAGCTGCACCCGGCGGACGTCGAGGTCGAACGGTTCGACGCGTACAGCGGCCGGATCGTGGTCAACGGGCAGCGCTTCCGGCTGGTGTCGGCCACCCACGGCCCGATCCACCTGGTCGAGGTGGACGGCGCCACCCACCGGATCAGCCTCGACGAGGGCGGCGTCGTCCGCTCGCCCGCGCCCGCGCTGGTGGTGGCGACGCCGCTGGCGGCCGGCGACGAGGTCGAGGCGGGCGCGCCGATCCTGGTGCTGGAGAGCATGAAGATGGAGACGGTGCTGCGCGCGCCGTTCCGCGCCCGGGTCCGCGAGTGCCCGGTGTCGGTGGGCAGCCAGGTCGAGACCGGCGCGCCGCTGATGCGGCTGGAGCCGCTGGCCGACGGGGACGCCGAGGAGCAGGCCGCGGGCCCCGCCGAGATCGCCGAGATCGACCTGCCCGCCGAGCCGGTGGACGTGTCCGCGGCCGAGCGGGCCGAGCGCGGCCTGCAGGACCTGCGCAGCCTGCTGCTGGGCTTCGACGTCGACCCGCAGGACCGCAAGCGGGTGCTCTCCGGCTACCTGGCCGCCCGGGCCGAGCTCGGCGACCGGCCGCTGCCGGGCGAGCTGGATCTACTGACCGCCTTCGCCGACCTGTCGGAGCTGAGCCGCAACAAGCCCGGCGGCGAACTGGAGGTCGAGCCGGGCAGCCCGGTGCACAGCCCGCGCGAGTTCTTCCACAGTTATCTGCAGAGCCTCGACGTCGAACGCGCCGGCCTCACCGAGGCGTTCCAGGCCAAGCTGAAGCAGATGCTCGGGCATTACGGCATCGCCGAGCTGGACCGCACGCCGGAGCTGGAGGCCGCGGTCTTCCGGATCTTCCTGGCGCAGCAGCGGATGCCCACCGACGTCGTGGTCGTCTCGGAGCTGCTGCAGCAGTGGCTGGCCGGGGCGCTGCCGCTGGAGTCGCTGAGCGAACGCGCCGGGCTCACCCTGGAGCGCCTGGTGGAGGCCACCCAGGTGCGCTTCCCCGCGGTGTCGGACCTGGCCCGGGGCGTGGTGTTCCGCTGGTTCGTGCAGCCGCTGCTGCGCCGCAACCGCGCCAAGGTCTACGCCGCGGTCCGCCAGCAGCTGACGCACCTGGACCGCAACCCGGACGCGCCGGACCGCGCGGCGCGGATCCAGACCATGGTGGCCAGCGCGGAGCCGCTGGTCCGGCTGATCAGCCAGCGGATCGGGCGCCCCGGCCGGGACCACGCCCCGCTGCTGGAGGTGCTGTCCCGCCGGTACTACGGCAACCGCCGGCTGTCCGAGGTGACCGCGCGGGAGGCCGCCGGCTGCCGGTTCGTCACCGCCGAGCACACCGACACCCGCGGCGTCACCCGCCTGGTCACCACCGCCGTCGACATCGCCGCCCTGCCCGACGCCATCGGGGCGGTCGGCGCCTTCACCGTCGGCGTCGCCGAGCGCGGGCTGGTCGCCGACCTCTACGTCACGTGGGAGGGCCAGCCGGACGCCGACGCGATGTCGGTGCGGCTCGGCGAGCTCCTCGCCGAGGCCTCGCTGCCGGCGAGCGTCCGCCGGATCACCACCACCGTCGCCGGCCCCAGCGGCGCGGTGATCCACCACCACTTCACCTTCCGGCCCGACGGCACGGGGTTCGCCGAGGACAGGCTGATCCGCGGCCTGCACCCGCAGCTCGCGCAGCGCCTGCAACTGCAGCGGCTGCGCGAGTTCGACCTCACCCGGCTGCCCTCGGCCGACGAGGAGATCTACCTGTTCAAGGCCGTCGCCAAGAGCAACCCGGCCGACGAGCGGCTGTTCGCGATGGGCCAGGTCCGCGACCTGACCCCGCTGCGCGAGTCGGACGGCCGGCTGGTCGCGCTGCCCGCCGTCGAGGAGGCGATCACCGCGGGCCTGGACGCGATCCGCAACATCCAGGCGCAGCGGCCGCAGAACAAACGGTTCGACACCAACCGGATCATGATGTACGTCTGGCCGTCGACCGAGCTGACCGCCGACGAGCTGAACGCGCTGGTCCAGCGCATCCTGCCGACCTCGGCGGGCGCCGGGCTGGAGGAGGTCCAGTTCGTGGCCCGCCAGCGCAACACCGCGGGCGAGCTGAGCGAGATCGCCGTGCGGATCACGCTCGACCCCGGCGGCGCGCGCCTGCACGTCGACAAGCCGTCGACCGAGCCGGTGCAGCCGCTGGACGACTACCGCCAGAAGGTGCTGCGCGCCGCCCGCCGCGGGACCGTCTACCCGTACGAGCTGACCGGGCTGCTCGCCGGGCCCGGCGGCGGCTTCACCGAGCACGACCTCGACGAGCATGGCGTGCTCGTGCCGGTCGACCGGCCGCGGGGCAAGAACTCCGCGGCGCTGGTGGCCGGGGTCGTCACGACGCGAACCGGGCGGCATCCCGAGGGCCTCACCCGGGTGGTGCTGCTCGGCGACCCGACCAAGGCGCTGGGCGCGCTGTCGGAGCCGGAGTGCTCGCGGGTGATCGCCGCGCTCGACCTGGCCGAGCGGATGCGGGTCCCGCTGGAGTGGTTCGCGCTGTCGGCCGGCGCGCGGATCTCGATGTCCTCGGGCACCGAGAACATGGACTGGGTCGCGGCCGCGCTCAAGCGGATCGTCACGTTCACCCAGGACGGCGGCGAGATCAACATCGTGGTCGCGGGCATCAACGTCGGCGCCCAGCCGTACTGGAACGCCGAGGCGACGATGCTCATGCACACCAAGGGCATCCTGGTGATGACGCCGGACTCGGCGATGGTGCTGACCGGCAAGCAGTCGCTGGACTTCTCCGGCGGTGTGTCGGCCGAGGACAACTTCGGCATCGGCGGCTACGACCGGGTGATGGGCCCGAACGGCCAGGCGCAGTACTGGGCGGCCGACCTGCCGGCCGCCCGCGAGGTGCTGATGGCGCACTACGACCACACCTACGTCGTGCCCGGCGAGACGGCGCCGCGGCGGGCGGCCACCGCCGACCCGGCCGACCGCGACGTCTCCGGCTTCCCGCACCCGGTCGCCGGCAGCGACTTCGCCACCGTCGGCGAGATCTTCTCCGCCCGGCACAACCCGGACCGCAAGAAGCCGTTCGACATCCGTACGGTGATGCGCGCGCTGTCCGACCAGGACCACCCGGTGCTGGAGCGCTGGGCCGGCATGGCCGACGCCGACACCTCGGTGGTGCAGGACGTGCACCTCGGGGGCTGGCCGGTCTGCCTGGTCGGGATCGAGTCGCGGTCGGTGCCGCGGCGCGGCTTCCCGCCCACCGACGGCCCGGACACCTACACCGCGGGCACGCTGTTCCCGCGGTCGTCGAAGAAGACCGCGCGGGCGATCAACTCGGCGTCCGGCAACCGGCCGCTGGTGGTGCTGGCGAACCTGTCCGGCTTCGACGGCTCGCCCGAGTCGATGCGCAAGCTCCAACTGGAGTACGGCGCGGAGATCGGCCGGGCGATCGTCAACTTCGTCGGCCCGATCGTGTTCTGCGTGATCTCCCGTTACCACGGCGGCGCGTTCGTGGTGTTCTCCAAGGCCCTGAACCCGACCATGACCGTGCTGGCGCTGGAGGGCTCCTTCGCCTCGGTGCTCGGCGGCGCCCCGGCGGCGGCGGTGGTGTTCTCCGGCGAGGTGAACAACCGCACCGCGACCGACCCGCGGGTGACCGGGCTGCAGGCGCAGCTCCGGGCGGCCAGCGGGGCCGCGCGGGCGGCGCTGAACACCCAGCTCGCCGAGGTGCAGTCCGCCGTCCGGGCGGAGAAGCTCGGCGAGGTCGCCGCGGAGTTCGACCGGGTGCACAGCATCCAGCGCGCGGTCGAGGTCGGCTCGGTGGACGCGATCATCGGCGCCGCCGAGCTGCGGCCCCGGATCATCGAGGCCATCGAGCACGGCATGAAGCGCTGACGTCTCCCGGTGGTCAGCCGCCGCCGGTCACGCCCCGCCGCACCGCTTCGGTGGCGAGGTGGTGCCGGCGGCGCTCGTCGTTGGTGTGCAGCCCGAACTTGTCGTACAGGTTCGTCAGGTGCTTCTTGACCCCGCTTTCGGATAGGCCGAGGCGGGCGGCGAGCTCCCGTACCGATGGCGGCTCCGGGAAGGGGGCACCGCCCACCGTGTGCGGCGCGCAGAGCTCGGCCAGCACGTCGCGCTCGCGGCGCGTCAGCGGCGGCGGGGGCGGCACCGGGTCGGCGGCCACCGTCTGCGTCTGCGAATCCTCCGGCGCGTGGAACAGCAGCCGGACGCCGCCGATCTCGATGCGGTCGCCGTCGCGGAGGTGACGGGTCTGCCGCAGCGGGGCGCCGTTGACCGTCGTGCCGTTGGTGCTGCCCAGATCCCGGATCGACCAGCCGGGCGGGAACCGCTCCAGCACCGCGTGCAGGCGGGACACCCGCTTGCTGTCGATGGTCACCGTGTTGGTGGGGGAGCGGCCGATCGCCAGCGTCGCCTCGGTCAGCGGGACCAGGCGCACCGCGCCGGCCTCGTGCACCTCGAGATAGCTCACCGGCAATGCTCGTCGGTCGTCACGCCGAGCGGCGCCGGCAGGCCGGTGCCGGTCATGGTCGCGCTCGCCTTGCTGCAACCGGCCGGGCTGCGGACCGGGGCCGTCCACAGCTCCAGCGGCTGGCCGACCGCCCGGTGCGCCTTGCCCAGACCCGCGATCCCCAGGTCGACCGCCCAGGTGCCGCGGGTGCCGGCATTGTCGCGATACTGCTTCCAGACCCAGGTGTACGCCATGACGGCGCGGCACCCCGGCGACCAGTATTGCTTCACGCTGATCGCCTTCTGTCCGCTCACGAAACCGTACGCCGTGTGCCCGACCTGGTAGGCGTCGGTGTAGCAGGGGCCGGGCGGCGGATCGTCCTCGGCCGCCTGCCGGATCAGCCCGGTGCCGGTGACCGGCACGGAGCGCCCGGGCAGGCGCAGCGTCGCCCGGCGGACACCGGCGCCGGAGGGCGCGAAGGCGAGCCTGAGCTGGCAGGTGGACCCCGGCGTCAGCGTGCGCCCGGTGCAACCGTCGGTGACGATCCGGAAATCCTCGCCGTCGAGGGACGCGGTGCCGGCCAGCGTCGGCCCGTCGCCGCCGTTGCGCACCGTCACGAGCTTTTCCTGCGGCTCGGCGCTGGTCTGATGGCCGCCGAAGTCCACCGCCGCGACCTCCACCGGCTCCGCGGTGCCGGTCTCGGCCCCGACGGCGGCGAGCACGGCCGCCGTCATCAGCACCGCCCCGGCGCGGCGGAACGGCACCCGCCGGCGCGGCGGACGCTGCGTGATCGTCGCCGACAGCTCCCAGGAACCGGCGGTGGGCGTCACCGCCCGGGGCGCGGGAATCGGCGCGCCCTCGCCTTCGCCCTGGCCGGAATCCTCCGTTGTGCCCACGACCACCGCCGTGACGGGCTGGCCGGCCGCCCGCTGGGTGGCCTGCAGCTCCTCGGCGAGCGCGGCGGCGGAGGCGGGCCGGGCGGCCGGATCGGGCGCCATCGCGCGGTCGAGGATGGCGCTCACCGCCTCGGGCACGTCGCGCTCCGGCCCGCCCAGCCACCAGCGGATCGTGGAAGCCAGGGCGTACACGTCCGAGGCGACGGTGGGCGCCTCCCCGCGCAGGATCTCCGGGGCCGCGTGCGGCAGGGTGGCGGTCACGGTCCGCGGCGGGGCGGTCCGGCGTACGGGACGGGCCAGGCCGAAATCCGCCAGCTTGGGCTCGCCGTACCGGGAGAACAGGATGTTGCGGGGCGTGACGTCGCGGTGCAGCAGCCCGGCGTGGTGCGCGCTCTGCAGCGCGCCGGCGATGGTGATGCCGCCCGCGACGGCCTCCGGCCAGGAGCGCGCGGGGCCACGGTCGGCGAGCGAGCCGCCGTCCTCGTAGGCCATCAGGATGTACGGGTTGCCGCCCGCGGTGAAACCGGCCTGGTGCACGGTGACGATGTGCGGGTGCCCGCTGAGGCGCCCCATCGCCTGCACCTCGCCCTCGAAGCGGTGCCGGGCCTCGCCGTCGAGCCCGTCGGCGGCGAGCACCTTGACGGCGACCGTCCGCGAGATGGCGGGCTGGCGGGCCCGGTAGACCACACCGAATCCACCGCGACCGATCTCGGCGGCGTCCCTGCATCCAGGAACGCCGATGTCCAGCACAGTCTCTTCCCCGCGAATCATTTCGTCCTCACTCCGGCGGCGCCCGATGATACCCATCCGGTACGACAGCGGGGAGGGAATGGTGGCCGGATAGACACCTGTCCGTCGAGGGTGGACTACTGGTTGTCTCGGTGCGGCCCAAAGGAACCAGGGAAGGACCGTTCATGTCGATCTTCCGACGCACCATTGCCGGCACGGCCGCAGTCATCGCCGCCGCGGCCGGGTCGCTGACCCTCGCCTCGCCGGCGCTGGCCAGCACGCCGTCCAGCTGCTCCTCCGTCCGCCAGATCGGCACCACCCGGGTGCTGACGGTGGGCGGGATGGAGGCGGCGTCGGTCAAGCAGTACTACGGATGTGGCTACAACTACGCCTACATCTACGTCTGGGAGCAGTACCGCAACACCCACACCAACTGGGATCTGGAGATCCACGTCATCAACCACGACGACAGCGGGTCGGACTACGGCTACGCGACGGCGAACAACACCACCCGGTCGGAGCTGTGGGGTTCCCCCGCCGACACCGCCGCGCACTGCACCCACGTCACCGGCTACCTCAACTCGACCGGCGGCTCCACCAGCACGGTCTGCTGATGAAGCTCGCCCGAAAGCGCAGTGGGACGACCACTGCGGCTGAGGTGCGCTGAGTGAGGGCGTCCCGCCGGCAACGGCGGGGCGCCCTCGCCCTGATGCTCGTGACATCATCGCCGGGTTCCGCGACGACCCACCCGATCCCCGCGCACCGATCCGGAGACCGATGATGCTGACCAACGACGCCAAGTCCGCGGAGGCCGCGGCCGACGTCTACGACCAATGGCGCCGGCAGGCACCCGTCCACCGGGCGGCCACCCCGGACGGCGGCCCGGTCTGGGTCGTGACCCGGTATGCCGACGTCCGCGCGCTGCTCGCCGACCCGCGGCTCGCCCTGGACAAGACCCACTCCCGCAGCGGCTACACCGGGTTCGCGCTGCCCGCGGCGCTCGACGCCAACCTGCTCAACCTCGACCCGCCCGACCACACCCGGATCCGCCGACTCGTCACCCAGGTCTTCACCGTCCGGCGCGTCGAACAGTTCCGCCCCGCCATCCAGGGCCACGTCGACCGGCTGCTCGCGGAGATCGACCCGCGCCAGCCGACAGACCTGGTGAAGGCCCTCGCGGCGCCGCTTCCCCTCGCCATGATCGGCGACATCCTCGGCGTCGACCAGCTCGACCGGATGCGAGCCTGGACCAATTCGCTCTTCCTCCCCGGTGCACACCAGCCACACACGCCACGGCAGGCCATCACGGAGATGGAAGGCTACCTGCGCGGCCTCGTCGCCGACCGGCGCGGCAACCCCGACAGCGGTCTCATCAGCGCCCTCAACGCGGCCGGCGACGACGGCGACCGTCTCACCGATGACGAGCTGACCTCGCTCGTCTTCCTCCTCATCTGGGCCGGCTACGAGACCACCATCGACGCCATCGGCACCTGCGTCCTGACCCTGCTGCAGCGGCCCGACCTGCTGTCGCGCCTGCACCACCACCCCGAGCACGGGCCCGCGGCGATCGAGGAGATGCTGCGCCTCACCGGCCCGAACCCGCTGGCCATCCGCCGCTTCGCGACCGAGGAGCTGACGGTCGGCGGCACCACGATCGCGGCCGGCGACACGATCATGCTGCTGCTGGCCTCCGCGAACCGTGATCCGGAAACCTTCGCGGGCCCGTCCGCCGCCCAGATCGACCGAACGCCGAACCCGCACCTGGCCTTCGGGCACGGCATCCACCGCTGCCTGGGCGCGCCCCTCGCCCGCCTCGAGCTGGGTATCGCCGTCGGCGCGCTCGCCGCACGGTTTCCGGACATGGCGCTGGCCGTACCGGAAGGGCAGCTCCGCTGGCGGCCGTCGTTCCGTGCCCGCGGCCTGGCCGAACTCCCCGTGCTGTTGGATCCCGTCGCCGCCTTTTGACGGGCCGCGACGATAGGCTTTCCGATCAGCGGGGCGTTAGCGTCAGCCGTCGCTCAGGGCTCGGCGAGATTTTCTCCGGGGCCGTGTCGATCCGCGGGCCGCTCGTTCGACATGGGGGTGCGAGGGCCGAGGGGCGGCCCCGCCGGATGAGGAGAACGCGATGGCGAAGTACATGCTGATCATGCGGGGCACCGACGAGTCGAACGCCGCCATGATGGCCTCGATCGAGGAGGGGATCGCCAGGACCCGCCTCTTCATCGAGGAGATGATGAAGGCCGGCGTGCTCCTCGGGGCCGAAGGGCTGGACGATCCGGGCAAGGGCGTCGTGGTCGACTTCAGCGGCGAGGCCCCGGTGGTCACCGACGGGCCGTACGGCGAGACCAAGGAACTGTTCGGGGGCTTCTTCCTGCTCGATGTCGCCTCGAAGCAGGAGGCGGTCGAGTGGGCCAAGCGCGTCCCGGCGGCACCCGGATCCAAGATCGAGGTCCGGCGGGTGCCCGAGGAGGACGAGGTCCCGCAGTCCTGATGGGTGCCGGCGATGTCGAGGCCGTCTGGCGGATCGAGTCGGCGCGGATCGTTGCCGCGCTGACCCGGTTCACCGGCGATTTCGGGCTGGCCGAGGACGCCGCCCAGGAGGCCGTGGCCGAGGCGCTGGTGTCGTGGCCGCTCGCCGCCCCGGCCAATCCGGCCGGCTGGCTGATGGCCACGGCCCGGCGGCGGGCGATCGACGCGATCCGCCGCCGGACCGCCCTCCACGATCGGTACGCGCTGCTGGCAGTCGACCTGGTGGCCGACTCGGCGGCCCCGTCGGCGGTTTCTTCGGCGGCCTCCTCAGCGGCTTCCTCGGCGGTTGACGAGGCGGGCGACCCCGACAGGATCGATGACGACGTGCTGGCGCTGATGTTCATCAGCTGCCACCCGGTGCTTTCCCCCGAGGCCCGGGTGGCGCTGACCCTGCGCGTGGTCGGCGGCCTGTCCAGCGAGGAGATCGCCCGCGCGTTCCTGGTGCCCGTGCCGACCGTGCAGGCCCGCATCACCCGGGCCAAGAAGACGATCGCGGCGGCCGGGGTGCCGTTCGAGCTGCCGCCGGCCGGCGAGCGCCGGGTGCGGCTGGGCGGCGTGCTCAGCGTCCTCTACGTGATCTTCACCGAGGGGTCGACGGCCACGTCGGGCGACCGGCTGCTACGCCCCGACGTCGCGTACGAGGCGATCCGGCTGACCCGCACGCTGGCCGCGCTGCAGCCGAACGAGCCGGAGGTGCACGGCCTGCTCGCGCTCTGCGAGCTGACGGCCGCCCGCTTCCCGGCCCGGACCGGCCCGGACGGCTCGCCGATCCTGCTCGAGGACCAGGACCGGCGGCGGTGGGACTTCTCGGCGATCCGCCGCGGGCTGGCCGCGCTGGCCAAGGCCTCGACCCGCGGCCTCGGCCCCTACGGCCTGCAGGCCGCGATCGCGGCCACCCACGCGTCGGCGCCCTCGGTCGAGGCGACCGACTGGGACCGGATCGTGGTGCTCTACGAGGCGCTCGGCCGGGTCGCGCCCTCGCCGGTGGTCGAGCTCAACCGGGCCGTCGCCGTGGCCATGGCCTCGGGGCCGGCGGTGGCCCTGGCCATCGTGGACGAGCTGATCGCCTTGGACCGGCTCCCCGGATCCCATCTGGTGCCGACGGTACGGGGGGAGCTGCTGACCCGCCTCGGCCGGCTGACGGAGGCGCGCGCCGAGCTGGAGCTGGCGGCTCGGCTGTGCGCCAACCAGCGCGAATGCTCGGTGCTGCTGCGCAAGGCGGCAGCGTTGGGCTGATTTTCTCAGGCTTGGCTGGCTTTCTTCGGTTTGGCTGGCTTTCTCGGCTTGGTCGATTTTTCTCGGCTCGGCCGACTTTTCCGCCTTGGGCGACTTTTCCGGCTTGGCTGGCTTTCCTCGGCTCGGTCGACTTTTCCGGCTTGGGCGACTTTTCCGGCTTGGCTGGCCGGGATTCGAGTGCGGCCAATTCCGCGGAACGGCGCGTCCTGAATGCCGGGTGTCAGGCCGGCTCCGCGAAGCGCAGCGGGAGTTCATTCGGGCCGTGGATGCCGAACGCCGGCCGCCAGGTCACCTCGCCGGCGATGACCGGCGGGCCGAACCGGCGGGCGAGGACCGGCAACGCCTCACCCAACTCGGCATGGGCCAGCGCGGTGCCGAGACAGTAGTGCGGCCCGGCGCCGAACTGCAGCAGCGGCGCCGCACGGGCAACGGTGATGTCGAACGCATCGCCGCCGGGATACGCGCGCGGGTCCCGCTGGGCGGTCTGCACGGCCACGGTCAGGAGCGCGCCGGCGGCGATGGGCATGCCGCGAAACTCGAAGTCCTCGGCCGCGCGACGGAACACACTCGCCGCCGACGGCCGCCAGCGCATCGTCTCCCGGACGGCCTGTTCGGCCAGCCCTGGCCGTTCGCGCAGCAGCGTCCACTGTGCGGGGTGCTCAGCGAAAGTGACCATCGTGTTGGAGAACTGATGGCGGGTGTTGTCGTGCGCGCCGAACACCAGCGTGACCAGCAGGTTGCGAAGCTCCTCGCGGGTGACCGTGCCCTCGGCCCGCCAGGCGGCGACCATGTCGGAGATCAGGTCGTCCGCTGGGCGTTGCGCCTTCTCGTCGATCAGCGCCTCGACATAGCCGTCCAGGCCCGCGACCGCCCGCTCGACCCGCGCGGCCGTGTCACCGCCCGCCGCGAGGCTGAAGACCATGCCGATGTCGCTGGTCCAGACGCTGAACGTGTCGTAGTCCTCGGCGGGCACGCCGAGCAACTCGCACATGACCGCCAGCGGCAGCCGATTGGCGAACGCGTCGACGAACTCGGCCTGGCCGGCCGCCGCGATCTCGTCGGCCAGCGCCTCGGCCCTCGCCCGGATGAACGGGCGCAGCGTATCGACGGTGCGGGGCGTGAACGCTCGGCCGACCAGGCCGCGCAGCCGGCGGTGGTCGGCACCGTCGTGGTTGACGATCATCGGTACGAACCAGTCGTAGATCGGTCCGGAGGTGATGCCGTTACGCTGCAGATAGCCGTCGCCGCCGTGGTCCAGCCGGCGGTCGCGCAGCAGTTCCTGCGCCTCGGCGTAGCGCAGCACGAGCAGACCGAGCGGGCTGTCGGCGTACCAGTCGGCGGCCTGCACGGCCAGCACCTCCGGCGAGGTGAAGTCGAACGCCGGATCGACAACATCGAGGAACGGCATGCGAAACCTCCCGGCACATTGACGAGTGTCGTCACCGAGTCTGCCGCACCGATCACCAAGAGCGGAATCCCGGCTACTCACCGTGCGCGATCGGCTGTCCACACTTGTGGCTCACCACTGGCCATCGAAGAAGGCCAAGAGCGCCGGCGCCGGGTCCGTTGCGGTGGTCGCGTTCGCCACCAAGACAACGATCACGAGCAGCGCCAACAGCATGGAGGCGACACCGAACGATCCCACCACGTGCCTCGTTCGTCTGTCGGACGACGCCGTCCTGGCAAACCTTCTCCACAACAGCACGCTCATGCCGACCAGGACGACCGCCACGATCGCAGCAACCACGGCCAACGCCACGTGATATCGAGAAAAGTCGCTGACCATCACCTGCAGGGGAGGAGGGACCTGGGCCCCCGCATCAAGGGAGTCGGCCAATCGCTGCCTGACCTGCTCTTGCGTATCGGCGACCGCGCCATCGGCCGCACCCTCCGCCAGCATCGGCAACAGCGAGGCGAAGGGCGCCACCGCACCCTGGACGTTGGCCATCACCGTCACCAACGAGAACAGCGCGAGCGTCGTGACAAGAACGCCGGCCAGCGCGAGAACGGCCCTGCTTCCCGCCCGGAGTCCGCCGGCCCTCAAGATTGCCTTCCAGAGCAGCATGCCGAGCGTGACCAGCACGACGAGCAAGATCGCAGCGATCACGCCCTTCGCTATGTGGTAGCGGAACCAGTAGTCGACAACCCTCGCCAAGCCCGGGGAGAATTCCCGGTCGCCTGAACGCCAATACTCGACGAACGCCGCGCGGAGAGCTTCGGTCAGATCTCGCTTACCGAGGAAACCACCGCCCGGCCCGCTCGCCGCCAGAGTGGCCGGTGCGACGACGAAGGCGACGGCGAAGACCGCAGCAAGCCCGGCAAGCACAGCGAACGCCCGCCCGGAGCTACCTCCGGTTCGCGGCGGGGCCATAGGTCTACGCGGCACCGAACGCACTGTAGCCAACGCTGTCATCCAGCCCGTTCCATGCACCTATCCGATTGTCAATGTCGCAACGCCCTCAACACGGCATGTTCGATTGTCGTCCGCCCAGCCGGCCGTTGGCACCGAGCGTGACGCATCTGGATCTTGTTGCGGCGAGGTCCGCTCCGCACCCGCCCGCACCACAAACGCCCGGATTGGCGACACCGTGCCCGACTCGTGCTCACCGCCTGCCCGGCTTTCCTTGCCCCGGCGACACCCTCGTCGAGGATCGCGCAGCAGTCACGCGCCGCCATGCCACACCATCGGTCTCGGCAACTCGTCAGAATTACTTCCCGCCCGCTCCGCTCCTTACCCATTCCGGTGGCAGCCCAGCTGATGGACCCCTGATCCCGCCCACCGGGCAACGCCACCACATCCTGGGCATCCCGTCCCACACCCCGGACCACAACTCCGCATAACACCACATATCGCCTCCAGACTCCGCGACCTTGATGCGTACGGGTGTGGAGCAGGCCGCTGCGCACCAAGGTCCAACGCCCGCGGTCGCCGCCACACCGCCAACCACCGATGCCCACGGGGAGACCCCGAGTACGCCGGAGTCAAGCGGGCCGGCACTACCCGAACGAACAGCCGGGATCCGGGATCCTCGGGAAGTCGAGGCGCCACTGCCCGCCCCGCTGAAGTAGCACGTCACCCTGACGGACATTGCCGACGACAAGCGAGGCACTCCCTGTCGTTCCCGGCATCTTGTCGTACCCGGCTGGGACAGTGCTGCAGGACCCGAGGAAGGCGGCGACGTGGTGGGTGATTCTGGAGCCGGGCAACGACATGGCCTTCGCCGAGCTCTGGAACGGCGGCGACTACGACACCTGGCGCCCGCTGTGGGCACGCTCGGCGGCATGGTGCTCGTCCGGTGGCGAATCTGGGAGCCGAACGCAGCCGGCACCCAGCCCGAAGCACTCACCTCGGCACACCCTGAAGGACGTGAGCAACAACCAGGGTGAGCTTACAGAAAGTGACGGTCGTGTGGGGTGGAACCCGCGCGACTCGCGGTAGAAGAATGCGATAACTCAATCACGTGTCGCCCATTTATTGTGGGTGTGACGCGAGTCAAACAAATTTGGCTTGGCCGCCCCGGATTCGGGCGTGTGATCTTGGATGGTGTTCGGGATAATGTGTGGCATGGGACAGCTTCAATTGTTCACCAGGGACGAGCTTACGGGTATGCGCGACCGGACCAGGGCGCGCAATTATTCTGCGAGTGGTGATGAGTTTCGGCGTGATCATGAGCGTCGCCGTGCCTGGGGTTTGCAGCGTCGTCACGCCGAGCGGTTGCGTCACGTGCGTGAGCAGCAGGCGGGTTGCTGGCCGGCGGAGCTGCAAGTGGAGCTGCCGGCGGAGCGGGCTGCCGTCGACGCCGGCCCGCCAGGCATCGCGGATCCGTCGCCCCCGGGCTCGGGGCGGCAGCCAGGCACCGCGTGGCAGTCGGGCACCGCGTGGCAGTCGGGCACGGGGCGACAGCCGGGTGTGGTGCGGCAGCCGCGCGGGCCGGGCAGCGGCCGAGAGTCGAGCCGCGCTCCTCGGGACCCGCGGCCCGGCCCGGGATCGCAGGCCGAACCTACCCAGCAGCCCGGACCCGCAGCCGAGCCCCGCTCGCAGCCGCAGAGCACCCCGCCGTCCCAGCCTCGCCCGGAACCACCGCATCACGGTGGTTCCGGGCAGCGCCCGCCGGATCCTGCAAACAGGCACCCCACCCTCGACCGCACGCCGGCCACAGACCGGGCCGGCGTCACCACATCCCACCCACCCGCGAGGCCACCCCGGGTTGGCCCGGCAGGCGAACACCAGCCGGGCCAACCCGGCCACACGCGCCACCCCGCGGCCAGGACCAAACAATCCCACGATAAGAACGCCTAACCTAAGCAACCCAGGCACGTCAAGAAAATGCACTGATTGCTTGCCATGCCAGCTGACAATACCGTCATCAGATCCCGCCCTGAATCGTCGTCACCCCTTGGGTGCCGAGCATTCTTTTCGGCATGAGTGGATGTCAGGCCGGTCCTTGAAGGGCATCACGGTCTGTCACGGTGGCGTCCGGCGGGCGCGCATGGACGGCGGAAGAAGCGGATGGTGGGCGGCTCCCTTGCCGGAGCCGCGCCGGAGCCGTGCCGGAGCCGCGCCGGAGCCGCGGCGGAGACGCGTCGAGGCCGTTCCGGGTGCTTCGGGTTTGGTGCGGCCCAGAACGCACCGGCCACGTCGACGGCCTGGTCGTCGGCGGCCGCACGGTCGTGACCCGCTATGCGGATGTCGTCTCTGATGCCGACGGCGAGGGCGACGGGGTGGGTGCATCGGAAGGTGGCGGTCCGGGCGGGCCGCCGGGCCCCATGCCGTCGTCGGCGCCGACTGCCGCGTCGGACAGGTCGAGGCCGATGCAGAAGCCGGCGACCCATCCGGTGCGTTGCTTGTGCGGTCTGAGCAGCATCTGATCGCCGATGTCGCCGTAGATTCCGTCGGTTTCGTTGGTGGTGTCCCGGGCGCCCTTGGCCGCGTACGGGTCGGTTGCCAGATACGCGAGCTGGAATTCCTCGGTGAAGTACAGCTGGGAGGTGAATTCGTACGGGTTGCCGTCGGTGCCCGTCGTGCGGATCTTGATGTGGAAGTGGATCGTTCGGCCTCGGTACCAGCCGGGGAGGACGGTCACGAAGCGGACCCGGCCGGCGGCGTTGCTGACCTGGTAGCCGCGCAGGAAGGTCTTGCCGACCGAGTCGTTGGCCGCCTCGTCGGAGTAGACGCCGTACGCGTCGCAGTGCCAGATGTCCACCACGGCGGCGGGCAGCGGACGGCAGACGCCATCGGTGATCTGCAGGACGTCGAGGTTGATGGTCAGTTTGGTGCCGTCGACCATTGAGCCGTCGGAGGTGTCGATGCGGATGTCGGAACGGTTGAGGCCCTCGTCGACGAAGTATGGTCCCTCGGTCATCTCCGGCTTGGCAACGCAGTTGATCGCGACGGCGGGCGCATTTTCCGTCGTTGCGGCGTGGGTCGATGCGTGCGCCACGCCGGCGCTGCCGAGGACGGTCAGGCCCGCCCCGGCCAGCCCGAGGGCGGTGAGTGCCTGTCGTCGGCTGAGTATGCGGCCGACCGGTTCGTCGTCTGAATGCATTTATCCTCCTCGATGGGTGTCGGATATCGCGGAGGCTAGGCGTCGATACTCGGAGTTTCCTCATTGAAGCCTGTCGATAGGCTGTGGATTTCACAGAGCCGCGCGGCCGGTGGTGACTCGGTTGCCGGCGGGGTGCAACGCCGGTGACCGGATCAACCCCGCGCGATCCGTGCCGAAGTACACCGGCATGACGAGCGGTCTTGTCCGGCTCTACGGTGGCCTCGCGATGCTGTCCTGTGCGGCGTACTTCCTGGTGCCCGCGGACACGTGGGCGCAGACCGGGCTCGCCGTCGCCATCGGCTATCTGGCGGTTGCCGGCATCGTGGTCGGGGTTCGCCGGCATCGTCCGGTCGGCGCCGGTGCTTGGTGGTGGTTCGCCGCCGGGGTTTTCCTCAACTCCACGGGCCAGCTCGTGGAGGTGGTGTATATCCGGGTGCTGCACGACGACGCCTGGCCGTCGCCCGCGATGTACGTCTACTTCGCCCTGTACCCCTGCCTGATCGCGGGCATCGTGCGGCTGTCGTGGCTGCGCACCGCCCGGCGCAACTGGGCCGCGATGGTGGACGCCACCACGATCGCCACCGGGTTCGGGCTGCTGGCCTGGGTGTTCGTCATCGCGCCGGCGATCGGCGAGCCGGATGTCACGCTCACCATCCAGTTGTGGGGCGTGCTCTTCCCCGCCGGCGATGTCCTGATGATCGCGATGGCCGTGCGGCTGCTGCTCGGCGACGGCGCCCGCAACCGCCCGTTCGGCCTGCTGATGACCTCGCTGCTCGTCTTCCTCGGCGGCGACGTCGCCTGGGCGGTCATCAACCAGACCGCGTGGAGTCCTGGGACCGGGGTGCTGCGGCTGCTTTCGGCCAACTTCTTCATCGCGTACCTGCTGTTGGGTGCCGCCGCGCTGGACCCGGCGGTCCGGGAGCTGGGGCACAAGCCGGTCGTGTCGGAGCGGCGGCTGAGCCGCCCGTTGCTCGCCGCGCTCACCGCGGCGTCGCTGATCGCACCCGGCCTGCTCGCGATCGAGGCGACGCGGGGGAAGGTCATCAACGGGATCGCCATCGCACTCGGCTCCGTCGCGTTGTTCCTGCTGGTGGTCACACGGATGGCGCAGTTGCTGCGGGAGGTCGACGCGCAGGCGCACCAGTTGCGCCGGCTTGCCCAGGTGGACGAGCTGACCGGCCTGCCGAACCGGCGGTCGTGGTCGAGCGAGCTGCCGCACGCGATCGAGCGGGCCCGCCGCGCCGGGACGCGGCTCGCCGTCGCGATGGTTGACCTCGACCATTTCAAGAAATTCAACGACGAGTACGGGCACCCCGCCGGCGACCGGCTGCTCAAGGGTGCCGCCGCGGCGTGGACCGAGCAACTCCGCGCCGTCGACCAGCTCGCCCGCTACGGCGGCGAGGAGTTCATCGCGCTGCTGCCCGGCTCCGACGGCGCCGAGGCGGTCGAGGTCCTGGCCCGGCTGCGCGCGGCGACCCCGCTGGGCCAGTCGTTCTCGGCCGGGGTGGCGGTGTGGGACGGCGCCGAGACCTCCGACGAGCTGATCGCCCGCGCGGACAAGGCGCTGTATGAGGCCAAGGCGGCGGGCCGGCGGTGCACGGTGGTCGCGGGCACCGGCAGCGCCGTCCCGGCCGCTGTCGAGGTGCGCTGACGGGCGTTCTTGGGCCCGGCGGCCGGCAATCAGAGGTCCAATCTGGAGCGGGGGCGAACTATGCTGATCCGGTGATCTGCTCGCGGCAGGGAGGCGGTCGATGATCCCGGTTCCGTCCCGCCCGTTGCGGCGCGGTCGTTGGGTCACGGTGCTGCCGCTGCTCGCGCTGGTCGCCGCCTGCGGCGCGCCGACACGCGCGCCGGCCAGTTCCCCGTCCTCGCTACCGGCGCCGGTGGTCACCACCCCGGCGACCAGCCCGTCACCGACGCCGCCGGCGCTGCCGCATGCCTACGACGACACCGACGTCTCCGGCTACCGTCCGGTCTGCGGGGAGTACGCCGGCGGCCGGCGGGCGTATCCGGGCGCCGCCGCGTACGCCGGTCGTGGTTTGCATCCGATCGCCTTCTTCGGTCTCGGCAAGATCTCCGACTGGAATTCCGGCTTGTTCATCAGCGCCGACGACAGTCGGGTCGACACCTGGTATGCGAAGGACTACCGCGATCTGCAACTGGTCGCCTGCGTGCGCGGCGCGGTCGGCAAGAAGATCCGCTCGTGCGGCACCTACCTCGGCGGCTCCCGTGCGAACACCCGGGCCGAAATGCACTGGGGCGAATACACGTTGGACGTCTACCAGGCCAGGACCGCGAAGCCGGTGGTGACCGGCCTGCACCTGCGCGGCCGCGGAAAGTCCAAGTGCCCGGTGATCCTCAGCGGTGCCGATGTGCCGGACTCCGGCGTGGCCAAGCTGATCACCGACCTCACCGGCGCCCAGGTGGCCCAGGCCCTCGGCAAATACGTCGAGTGACCAGGGCGGGTTTCTGTGATGACCGAGGGGGCCGGCCAGGTGATCGCTGGTCGATATCGATTGATCGATCGGCTCGGTCGCGGTGGCATGGGAGTGGTGTGGCGGGCCCGGGACGAGGTGCTGGGCCGCGAGGTGGCGGTCAAGGAGATCCGTCTGCCGATGGCCGGCTCGTCGCCTGACGACCTCGTGGATCTGGTGGCGCGCCGGGCCCTGCGCGAGGCCCGGGCGGCCGCTCGGCTGCGTCATCCGGCGATCGTCACGGTGCACGACGTCGTCACCGACGACGGTCGGCCGTGGATCGTCATGGAGTTGGTCCGGGGCCGCTCGCTGGCCGAGGCTCTCGTCGCGGACGGCGTGCTGCCCGCGGGGCGGGCCGCGGAGATCGGGCTGAAGGTCCTCGGCGCGCTCGACGCCGCACACCGGCGTGGAATCCTGCACCGCGACGTGAAACCGGCAAACATCATGCTCGATGGCGACCGGGTGGTCCTGACCGACTTCGGGATCGCCGCGGTCGACGGTGCGACCGCGCTCACCGCGACCGGCCTGCTGATCGGCTCACCGGACTACCTCGCCCCGGAACAGATCAACGGCCGGTCGCCGACGGCGGCCGTCGACATGTGGGGGTTGGGCGTCACCCTGTACGCGGCGGTGGCCGGGCGCCCGCCGTTCCACCGCGCGGACACCCAGACCACGCTGGCGGCCGTACTCGTCAGCGATCCCGAGCCGCTGCCGTCGGCGCCGGACCTCTGGCCGATCATCCGCGGGCTGCTGGCGAAGAGCCCGGAGAGCCGGCTCGCCGCCGCTGACGCGATCCCCTTGCTGACGGCGGTCACGACACCACCGCCGGTCGCGTCGCCGAGACAGCGCCGGTGGACCGCGATGTCCGCGGAGCTCGCACCGGCACCCGTTGCCCGCGGGAAGCGGTCGATCGTCCTGCCCGGCGCGCTGATCCTGGTGGCGGCTCTCGTCCTGACCGTTCTCGTCGTGATCCTCGGCGACGCGGGCCCCGGGACGAACCCCCGTGACCGGGCCGGGCCGACGGCACCGACCACCGCTTCCCCCACTCCGCCCTTGGCCTTCCCGCCCGCCGGGTGGCCGCTGGTGTTGACGGATCCGCTCACCGCGGCGGGCAACTGGCGAGAGATCGAGGCCACCGACGGCATCGACGGCATCTGCTGGTTCACGCCAGGGCGGACAATGCGGTACCACGGTTCGCCGCACAGCCCGCAGACGTGGTTCCCGTGCGACGGTCCGCGCAACGCCCGACCACGCGCCGACCTCGCGATCGAGGTCACCCTCGACCTCGAACGCCCCGCCTGCGCCGGCATCTACTTCGGTGCGGACGCGCCACGCGGCGCCCGCACGCATGTGTACAAGATCTGCGGCAACGGGCAGGCGGAACTGCTGCGCCTCGGCGACGGTCCGCTGCCGGTCCGGGTCACGTCGACTGCGGTGCCAGTCGGCCCCGGCAGCAAACATCGGATCGGCGTGGTGGTGATCGGCGACCTGGTCCGGCTCTATGTCGACGGAAAGTACGTCGCGCCGGCCACCGACGGCCGGGTCGGGCGCGGCTACTACGGCCTCGGTGTTTTCACGAACCCGACCGACTTCACCGTCGCATACTTCTCGAATTTCCGGCTCTGGTCAGCATGATGTCGTCGGCCTGAGGCGGGCAGAGCACACCCGCGGCGTGGTGACGGTCCGATATCGTGAACACACGACTGGGTAACGTCGACGAGCCGGCGGTGAGCGATGCGGCAGAGACTCCAGACACGAGCGACGAAGATTGCCGGCGGAGCGCTGACCGGGGTCGTCGCTCTCGGCATCGTGGCCTTCTGGGCCGGCGTGGCCGTCTTCTTCTGGCAGGCGTTGAAGCCGTATCGCCTGGCCGTGGCGGACCTGTGGGGGCTCATCCCGGCCGGCGCCCGCCACGAGGTCGGGCTCGGGCTCGCGATCGCGGGAGGGGTCGTGCTGATCCTCTTCGTCATCGTGTGCTTCGCCGTCAAGGACGAGCCCGTGCGATACCGCGGCGCGGGCCGAGGGACGCACGTCGGTGTCGACATCGACGTGGCCGACATCGACGTCTCCGGCATGTAGGCAGCCATTCGCTGGGATCCAGCCCGCGACCCCGGTGGCCGCGCTCAGTCTCCGGCCAGGGTCTCGCCCAGCGGGGTGCGCTCGTAGCGCACGGATCGGCCGGTCCGCGTCCGCGTGACCAGGCCGGATTCGCGCAGCACGGCCAGGTGGCCGCCGACCGCGCCCAGGCTGAGACCCAGCTGGTGGACCAGCTGGGTGGTCGTTGCCGGCACCGTGAGCGCCCGCAGCACCTGCGCGCGGTGCGGGCCGACCAGCCGCGCCAGCCCCGCCGCACCGCCCTGCGGGGGCGGCGGCCCGAGCAGGTTCGCGACGCCACGCGCCGGATACACCAGGGCGTACGGCCAGGGCGGCTCGACGTAGCTGATGAGGGTGCCGAAGACGGTCGGCATCAGCAGCAGTCCCTTGCCGCCCGGGCGGTGCCGCTCCCAGTCGTTGCGGGGGCCGGTGCGCACCTCGATCACACCGTCGGTGCCCTCGGAGCGCCAGCGCACCCGCGGATCCAGGTCGGACAGCGCCGCGGCCCAGCCGTACATGGCGAGGTGCCCGGCGCGGTGCACCAGGTCGCGCTCCAGCACGGTACGCAGCCGCGGCCAGTCGGGCTCGACCAGCGCGTGCCAGGTCGCCTCGATCGCGTCCGCGAGCCGGGTGAGCACGTCCGGGGCGGCCAGGATTTGCTGAACGTGGCGCGGCGGCGTACGCAGCCCGACCAGGTTGCGGGCGAGTTCCGCGCGAACCTGGCGCAGCGGGGTCCCCCGTACCGCGGCGAGTTCGACGGCGAAGTCGGCGCCGGGGCCCGAGGGCGGCGGATGGATGAAGTCGGCGTTGTAGGCGCCGCGGCGGAACAGCGTGTTCAGCGCCCCGACCGCGGGCGTTTCGCGGAGCAACCGCTCGTACCGCGGCACGATGCGCTCCGCCCAGGGCCGCAGCGGCCCGGCCGGCTGCTTGCCCGCCGCGACCCGCAGCGCGTTCATCGCCTCACCCAGCGGCGAGATCGCGTAGCGGGTGTGCGCCACGTCGACCGGCCCGACCTCGATGGCAAGCATCTTTCGCCTCCACGCGAAAGCTTAACGCTTCCGCCGGCACCACCCCGAGACTGACCCGCATGACGACACCCCAGGCCGCACCGGCGCGGGCCACCTACCGCGAGGTGTTCGCGGTAGGCCAGTTCCGCGTGCTGTTCACCGGCTACACGCTCTTCCTCGGCGGCGAGACGGTGAAGATGCTCGCGCTGTCGGTGACCGTCTACGCCGGCACCGGCTCGCCCCTGCTGGCCGCGCTGGCCTACGTTGCCGGCTTCCTGCCCTACGCCCTCGGCGGCACCCTGCTGCTGGCGTACGCCGACCGGTGGCCGCCGCGGGCCGTGCTGGTCGGCTACGACCTGGTCCGTGCCGCGGTCGCCGCCGTGCTCGCCGCCGGGCTGCTCTCCCCGGTCGCGATGCTGGTGCTGGTGTTCGTCACCGGCATCCCCAGCGCGGTCGCCTCCGCGGCGCGCAGCGCGCTGCTACCCGAACTGCTCGACGGCGACCGGTACGTGCTCGGCCGGTCCGTGTTCTCCATGGCCGCCGGCGGCACGCAGGTGCTCGGCTTCGCCGTGGGCGGGCTGCTGATCGCGGTGTTCGGCCCGTACGGCACGCTCTGGATCACCGTGGCGAGCTGCCTGCTGTCCGCCGCGCTGCTGCGCCTGTGGCTGGCCGAGCGGCCGCGCAGCGGCCCGGCCGCAGGCCACGCGGTACGCGAGACCTGGCGCGTCAATCGCGAACTGCTGCGCCGGCCGGAGATCCGTTCGCTGCTGCTGGCCCAGTGGCTGCCGCCCGCGCTCATGGTCGGCGCCGAGGGCGTGCTCGTCCCATACGCCGTCCAGATCGGCATGCCGGACTCGGCCGGGCTGCTGTTCACCGCCGTGGCGCTCGGCATGCTCACCGGGGATCTCGTGATCGGCCGGTTGGTCACCCCGGCACGAAGGGAACGGCTGGCCGGGCCGCTGGCGCTGCTGCTCGGCGCACCACTGCTCGGGTTCACGCTGACGCCCGGGCCGGTCACCGCGGCGCTGCTGCTCGCCGTGTCCGGGTTCGGGGTCGCGTACCAGCTGGGGCTGGCCCGGCGCTTCCTGACGGCGGTCCCGGAGGCGAACCGGGGCCAAGCCTTCGGGCTGGCACTGACCGGGACCATGACGTTGCAGGGGCTGTTCGCAGCCGGCGGCGGAGCGTTGGGCGAGGTGTCAGCACCCGGCCTCGTCGTCGGCGCAGCGGGCGCAGCATCCCTGCTGGCCGTATTGGTTCTCTGGCGAGTACTCGCGGCAGCGCGTGGACAGCACCCACCTCAGCCGTGTGCCGGTGGTGCCGACCGGTAGCCGGCGGCCTGCAACGTGAACAGCTGGGAGTAGATGCCGCCGGCGGCCATCAACTCGGCGTGCGTGCCCGCCTCGACCAGGGCGCCGCGGTCCAGGATGAAGATCCGGTCGGCGTGCGTGATGTTCGCCAGCCGGTGCGTGATCAGGATCGTCGTCTTGCGGCCCTGCCGTCCCCGCAGCGCCCGGAACAGGGCGTCCTCGGCGCGCGGGTCGAGCGCCGACGACGGCTCGTCCATGATCAGCAAGGGTGCGTCGCGCAGGAAGGCCCGGGCCGCGGTGATGCGCTGCCACTGCCCGCCGGACAGGTCCTGCCCGTCCTTGAAGGTGCGGTCCAGCAGGGTGTCGTAGCCGTGCGGCAGGTCGCTGATCATGTCGTGCGCGACCGCCATCGTCGCGGCGGCCTCGATCCGCGCCAGGTCGGTGGTGCTGTCGACGTCGCCCATCGCGATGTTCGTGGCGGCGCTGAACGGCCACTTGTGGTGTTCCTGCAACGCGACGGCGATGTTGCGGCGCAGCCCGTCGCTGTCCCAGCCGGCGTACGGTTGGCCGTTCCAGTGGATCGTGCCGCCGGTCGGCTCCCGCAGCCCGGCGATCATCGCCGCCAGGGTCGATTTGCCGGAGCCGTTCTCGCCCACCAGGGCGATGGTTTCGCCGGTGCGGATGGTCAGGCTCACCTGGTCGACCGCCGGCCGGTCCCGGTCCGGATACCGCAGGGTCACCTCGTGTACGGACAACTCGCGCAGACCCTCCGGGGCAGGCCGGGCGCCACGGTCGGCGCTGCCCGGCGGCGGGAGTGGCAGGTAGCCGTCCGCGGTCGCGAGGAAGCGGACGTACTCGTTGAAGAACTGACCGCTGGTGTAGACCCTGTCCACCTGGAACGTCACCTGCGCGAGGGACCGCTGCGCTGCCTGGACCGCGATCACACAGGTGGCCGCCGCGGCCAGCGGGATCCGCCCGTCGAGCAGCAGCATGCCGAGCAGCAGGTACACCCCGGTCAGGGCGATGCCGCCGACGGCCGCGCCGACGCTGGTGGTCGTGGTGACCCGGCGTGCCACCTTCAGCTCCACGGCGGTCTGCGCGCCCATCACCCGGTCGTAGAGACCGAGCAGGAAACCGCGCAACCCGTACGAGCGCAGCTCCGCGGCCGAGACCCGATCGGCCATCAGTTGCCGCAGCACCCACTGCCGGCGCCGCCGGGTCGAGCTGGCCAGGTAGCTCTGGAACTTCACGTGACCGGCGCGCAGGGCGGCGTACGCGGTCGGCACGGTCGCGACCAGCAGCGCGAGCAGCAGCAGCGGATGGATGGTCACCACCGCGGCGGTGACCGCGAGCACGCTGACGATGCCGGCGAGCAGGTTCATCGTGTTCTGCACCAGCTCGATCGCGGCCTCCGTGCCGCGCGTCGCCCGTTCCATCCCCTCGGCGAAGCTGTCGTCGTCGAACGCCTTCAGCTCCACCGCGGTCGTGTGCTCGAACAACTCCCGCTCCACCACCAGGTGCACGCGCGGCGTCAGCCCGTTCAGGGCGTACCCGACCACCAGGCCCAGCCCGCCGCGGACCGCGGTCGCCGCGGCCAGCCAGACCAACGCGGGCAGCGCGGCCCGGACCCGGTCCGGGGTCGGACCGCCGGCGAACAATTCGATCAGCACCCGCTGCGTGGCCAGCAGCCCGAACGCCGCCAGCACACCGGAGGCCAGGGTCGCCGCCGCCACCGTCACCGTCCGCAGCCGGTCGGCCCGCCAGGCCACCCGCAGCGCCCTGACCACCAGCCCGGGCAGCTCGGTGAACACCCCCACCAGACCCGCGGCCGCGCGTGCCCGGACCCCGGTCTCCCACCACGACGGCCGCAGCTCGGGCAGCACGGCCTCGCGGGTGCCCGGGCCAGGCTGCGAGGGGACGGGGCCGTGGGTCTGGTTCGTCGTGGTCTTCACCCTGTGCCCCGTTCGCCGTGGGGTCGGTCAGGCGGTGTGCAGGCCGGGGATCGGCACGGGATAGTCGCCGGTCAGGCAGGCGGTGCAGAACCCGCCCGGCTCCGGCGAGATCGCCGTCAGCATGTGGTCGAGCTCGAGGTAGGCGAGGGAGTCCGCGCCGAGGTGGTCGCGGATCTCATCGATGGACATGGTGGCGGCGATGAGCTTGCTGCGGTCGGAGGTGTCCAGGCCATAAAAACAGGACCAACGGTACGGCGGGGAGAGCACCCGCAGATGGATCTCGGCGGCACCGGCGTCGCGGAGCAGCCGCATCGTGGCGCGCAGGGTGGTGGCCCGGACGATGGAATCCTCGACGACGACGAGTTTCTTCCCGGCGACGTTGTCCTCGATCGCGTTGAACTTGATCCGCACGGCGTTCTCGCGCAGCTGCTGGTTCGGGGCGATGAACGTGCGGCCGATGTACCGGTTCTTGATCAGGCCGTCGCCGTACTCGATGCCGGACTCGGCGGCGTAGCCCTGCGCGCCGGGGATCGACGAGTCGGGGATCGGCATGACCATGTCGGCGTCGACGGGCGCCTGCCGGGCGAGGGCCCGGCCCATCCGGCGGCGGGCGGCGTGCACGCCGACGCCGGCGAGTCTGCCGTCCGGGCGGGCGATGTAGACGAACTCGAACGAGCACAGCGCCCGCCGCTGCGGTGCGGCGAACTGGATGCTGTGCACGCCGTCGTCGTCGATGACGACGGCCTCGCCGGGGTCGACCTCGCGGATGACGCGGGCGCCGACGACGTCGAGGGCCGGGGTCTCGGAGGCGAGGACCCAGCCGCCGGTGTCGCACCGGCCGAGGAACAGCGGCCGGAAGCCGTGCGGGTCGCGCGCGCCGATGAGCCGGGTCTCATCCATGATCACGAACGAGTACGCGCCCCGCAGCCGGGGGAGCACGGCAGTGAGCGCGGCGACCAGGTCGCCGTCGGCTTCGCCGGCCAGGGAGTCGGCGAGCAGCGCGGCGACGACGTCGCTGTCGCTGTCGCTGTCGAGGTCGGGGGCGTTGACTGCGGGGGTCTCCACCAGGTTGCCGTTGTGGCCGAGGGCGAAGAACACGTCGCCGGCGTGCCGGGCGACGGGCTGGGCGTTGCGCCAGGCGCTGGCGCCGGTGGTGGCATAGCGGGTGTGACCGATGGCCATGGTGCCGGGCAGCGCCCGGAGCCGGTGCTCGTCGAAGATCGTGGAGACCAGGCCCATGTCCTTGTCGATCATGATCTTCGTGCCGTCGCTGACCGCGATGCCGGCGGACTCCTGGCCCCGGTGCTGCAGGGCGAACAGGCCGAGGTAGGTCAGGTGAGCTGCGGGTTGCTGCGGGTCGCGGACGCCGAAGACGCCGCAGGCTTCCTTCGGGCTGTCACTGCCATCTGCCACTGCGCCGACTATACGGACGGGTGCCTTCCCCCGGCGAATCAGCGGCCACCACGTCCGGGTGGTTCGCCGCAGCGATCGAGCGCGGTGCGAACCTGGCATCGTCCATGTTGTCCCCCTAATGTTGAGCGCACATATAGATCATTCGGCAGCCGGCGCTGAGACGACGCCGATCGGAATGAGGTGGTGCGCTCATGATCTGGCGTCGAGGCTCGAAGGGCGGCGAGGACGCGGGCGGCGGGGATTCCGATGGGCACCTGGAGGGCCGGGTCAACGACCTGCTCGGCCGGGCGCGGGCCGCGGGCGGCCGCGGTGACCTCGACAGCCAGGCGCGGTTGAGCGCGGAAGCGATGGAGGTCTGCCGGACCCTCGTGGGCCGGTGGCCCGACGATCCCCGGCACGCCGCCGCGCTGGCCGGCGGCCTCTACAACCACGCCTACCGCCTCATCCAGACCAGCCGCCTGACCGAAGCAAGCGAGGCGCTGGACGAGTCCGCGCGGCACTACTCGGCCTTGGCGGCCAACAACCCCCGCCGGTACGCCACCACGCTCTGCGACGTCCGGCTGCGTGTCGCGTTGGTGCTGCTCATGGAAGGCAGGTACGACCAGGCGGTGACCGGGGCCCGCGGAGTCGTCACCGCCTACGAGGCGATCTCCCAGGGCGACCCGCGGGAGCGGGACTTCGGCCTGGTACGAACCCACACGCTGATCGGCCGGGCATTGCTGCTCGGCGGGCATCCGGGGGAGGCCCTGGAGGAGTTCGACACCGCGCTGTTCGCCGCCGAGCGGCTGCGCGAGCAGGCCGGCATCACCGGAACCGACTTCGCCTGGTTGGCCGTGGCGCCGGAAAGCTTCCGGCAGGCGGCGCCCGAGTGGCTGGGGGCCGCGGTGGCCGCGATGGAGCTGCACGACGCCGCCGGCAAGTGGGCCATAGCCGCCGACGCCGCCAACGTCGCCATGCGGGTGGCCGGCGGGCTCGCGGCGCTCGGGGACGCGACCGCCCGGGCCCGGTTCGAGGCCATCATGGCCCGGGCGCAGGAGATCTGGCGGGCGGCGGAGAATCCGATCCGCGCGGCGGGGGAGCGGTCCCGGCCGACCGACGAGTTCATGGTCAGCGCCGCCGGGATCGTCCGCGGCCCAAGGCTGGAACCGGATCTCGCCCGAATCTCACGGCTGGCCGGGTGGGGCCCCTCGCCGCCCTCACCGGGGAGGCTGTGAAAGACCGGGGACGGGGTAGCGGCGCAGGAGCACGCATCGTCACAATGCCGCGGTGAATATCGATCCCCCGCCCTCCGCTCCCGCCGAGCAGCCGCCCGTGCCCACCACGGATGCCTCGGCCGCCCCTGAACAGCAAGACCGGGTACAAATTCACGCGCGCTTACGAGCGTCGATGGCTTCGGAAAGACGGCGCGCTGGTCACCGTGTGGCTCCTGAGATTCCGAGGTGCCGAAAATGCCGCCTACTACGTGCGGGACATCGTCGACCTCAGCGCCCAGGGCGACGTGCGGCAGCGGGCGGTGGCCGGGATTCCCGGTGGCCGTTCCATTGTCAGCACGGCGCCGGTCAACGGCCCGGACAGCGCATATGTCGCCCTCAGCGCGGCGTCCGCAGGTGACGTGGCGGTGTTCGTCACCGTCGCCGGCGATCAGCAGACGGCGGTCGCGGAGCTGACCGAGAGCCTCTTGGTCAGCGAGTATGCCCTGTTGTAGGACCGATCAGCCGGAGACGCGGGCGAGGGTGACGACCTTGTCGATGTGGGCGCGGACGAGCAGCTCGCCCGGCCCGCCGTTGCGGGCGCCGTATTCCTCGGCCCGGTCCTCGCCCATGTACCGGGCGGCGATCCGCGCGGCCCACTGCCGCAACTCGCCCGCATGCTCGGACACCGCGGCGCGGCCCTGCAGCACGACGAAGGCGAACGGCGGCCGGTCGTCGTCCACGCAGAGCGCGAACTGCCCGTCGCGGGCCAGGTTGCGGCCCTTGACGCTGGACGCGCCGGTGGTGAACACCAGGTCGTCGCCGTCGAGCAGGAACCAGACCGGCGCCACGTGCGGGCTGCCGTCGGCCCGGACTGTCGACAGTTTGCCGGTTCGTGTGCCCGCCGAGACGAAGGCCCGCCACTGTTCCTCGGTCATCCTCGGCATGCGTCCGCCTCTCGTACCGCCGTACCCGAAGCCTAACCGGGCCGGCCCAAACCTGGGCCGGCCCGGAGGGATCAGGCGATGTCGAACCGGTCGAGGTTCATGACCTTGACCCACGCCGCGACGAAGTCCCGCACGAACCTCTCCCGCGCGTCGTCGCTCGCGTAGACCTCGGCGAGCGCGCGCAGTTCCGAGTTTGAGCCGAAGAGCAGGTCGACGCGGCTGCCGGTCCACTTCAGCTCGCCCGTGCCGAGGTCACGACCCTCGAAGCTGCTCTCGTCGTCGGCGGTCGCCCGCCACGCCGTGCCCAGGTCGAGCAGGTTGACGAAGAAGTCGTTGGTCAGCGACCCCGGGGTGGCGGTGAGCGCGCCCACCGGCGACTGCTGGTGGTTCGCGCCCAGCACGCGGAGCCCGCCCACCAGCACCGTCATCTCGGGGGCGCTCAGGGTCAGCAGGTTCGCCTTGTCGACCAGCAGGAACTCGGCCGGCAGGCGGTGGCCCTTGCCCAGGTAGTTGCGGAACCCGTCCACGGTCGGTTCGAGCGGGGCGAAGGACTCGACGTCGGTCTGCTCCTGCGTCGCGTCGGTGCGGCCCGGCGTGAAGGGGACCTCCACGGTGTGGCCCGCGGTCCTGGCGGCCTGCTCGACGGCCGCCGAGCCGGCGAGCACGATCAGGTCGGCCAGGGAGACCTTCTTGCCGCCGGTCTGCGCGGCGTTGAACGTCTCCTGGATGTTCCCCAGGGTGCGCAGCACGCCCGCCAGCTCGTCCGGGTTGTTGACCTCCCAGCCGTGCTGCGGCTCCAGGCGGATGCGCGCGCCGTTGGCGCCGCCGCGCTTGTCGCTGCCGCGGAACGTCGAGGCCGAGGCCCACGCGGTGGAGACCAGCTGGGGGACCGTCAGGCCGGAGGCGAGGATCTGGCCCTTGAGCGCACCGATGTCGCCGGCGTTGATCAGCTCGTGGTCCACCGCGGGGACCGGGTCCTGCCAGAGCAGCGTCTCGGACGGCACCTCGGGGCCCAGGTAGCGGGCGATCGGGCCCATGTCGCGGTGGGTCAGCTTGAACCACGCGCGGGCGAAGGCGTCCGCGAACTCCTGCGGATTTTCCATGAAGCGCCGCGAGATCGGCCCGTAGATCGGGTCGAGGCGCAGCGCGAGGTCGGTCGTCAGCATCGTCGGGGCGTGGGTCTTCGCCGCGTCGTGGGCGTCGGGGACCGTGCCGGCTCCGCCGCCGTCCTTCGGCTTCCACTGGTGCGCGCCGGCCGGGCTCTTGGACAGCTCCCACTCGTACCCGAAGAGGATCTCGAAGAAGCTGTTGTCCCAGGTGGCGGGGGTGTTCGTCCAGGCGCCCTCGAGGCCGCTGGTGATCGTGTCGCCGCCCTTGCCGGTGCCGTACGCGTTCTTCCAACCCAGGCCCTGCTCGGCCAGCGAGGAGGCCTCGGGCTCGAAGCCGACGTTCTCGGCCGGGCCGGCGCCGTGGGTCTTGCCGAAGGTGTGGCCGCCGGCGATCAGCGCGACTGTCTCCTCGTCGTTCATCGCCATCCGGCCGAACGTCTCGCGGATGTCGCGGGCCGACGCGATCGGGTCCGGGTTGCCGTTCGGGCCCTCCGGGTTGACGTAGATGAGGCCCATCTGGACCGCCGCGAGCGGGTTTTCGAGGTCGCGGTCGCCGGTGTAGCGCTCGTCGCCCAGCCAGGTGGTCTCGGGACCCCAGTAGACGTCCTCGTCGGGCTCCCAGACGTCCGGGCGGCCGCCGGCGAAGCCGAAGGTCTGGAAGCCCATCGACTCCAGGGCCACGTTGCCGGCCAGCACCATCAGGTCGGCCCAGGAGAGGTTCTGGCCGTACTTCTTCTTGACCGGCCAGAGCAGGCGGCGGGCCTTGTCGAGGTTCGCGTTGTCGGGCCAGCTGTTGAGCGGCGCGAAGCGCTGCTGCCCGGCGCCGGCGCCGCCGCGGCCGTCGCTGATCCGGTACGTGCCCGCGCTGTGCCAGGCCATCCGGATCATGAACGGGCCGTAGTGGCCGTAGTCGGCCGGCCACCACTCCTGCGAGGTCGTCATGACCTCGGCGACGTCCCGCTTCACGGCGGGCAGGTCGAGGGTCTGGAACGCCGCGGCGTAGTCGAACTCCGCGCCGAGCGGGTTGGCCACCGCGGGGTTCTTGGCGAGGATCTTCAGGTTGAGCCGGTTCGGCCACCAGGCGCGGTTGCTGTCGCCCTGGGTCGGGTGCGGGGCGACCCCGTGCGCCACCGGACAGCGGGACTCGGCACCCGCCTCCGCATCGTGGTCGATGGGCTGGTGCTCCTCGGACGGTACAGAGGTCGCTCCCACCTCCGGGTCGTGGACGATGGGGTCGTGGTTGTCAGACATGATTTCCTTCCGTGACGGGACAGTCGGGGCACCGGCCCCAGAAGACGACCTCGGCTTCGTCGATGGCGTAGCCGCTGCCGTCGGAGGCATGCAGGCACGGCGCCTCACCCACGGCGCAGTCGACGTCGGCGATGCGGCCGCACGACCGGCAGACGACGTGGTGGTGGTTGTCGCCGACCCGCGACTCGTAGCGGGCCACGGAGCCGGCGGGCTGGATGCGCCGCACCAGGCCGGCGGAGGTCAGCGCGTGCAGGCAGTCGTAGACGGCCTGATGCGACACCTCGGGAAGATTCCGGCGGACGGCACCGATGATCGACTCCGTGTCGGCGTGCGCATGCGTGTGCACCGCGTTCAGCACCGCGACCCGGGGACGGGTCACGCGCAACGCGGCTCCGCGCAGCATCCGCGGGAAATCCGGAGTCGTGGCCACGACTCCGGATTCTTGTCCCTTTTCTGGAATCAGTCAAGAATATCGACGAGATGCCCCACCGTGTCAGGGCCGGGGTCAGGCGGCGCCCAGCGCCTCCGTCGGCGCCAGCCGGGCCGCCCGGATGGCCGGATAAAGCCCGGCCAGCGCCCCGATCACCACGGTCGCGGCCACCCCGCCCAGCAGCACCCACACCGGCACGACGGTCGGCCAGGTCTGCGTCGTCGCGTACAGGGCCGTCACCGCGAAGCCGATCAGCACCCCGCCCGCGCCGCCGGCCAGCGACAGCAGCAGCGACTCCGCCACGAACTGCACCCGGATCTGGCCCCGGGTCGCGCCCAGCGAGCGGCGCAGGCCGATCTCCGCCCGCCGTTCCAGCACCGAGATCACCATCGTGTTGGCGACCCCGATGCCGCCGACCAGCAGCGCCACCGCCCCGAGCCCCAGCAACAGCTGGGTGAAGGTCTTGTTGGTGGCCTGCCGGGCCCGCAGCGCGTCCGAGGGCCGGGAGACCTTGACCTCGTCCGGGTTCTCCGGGTTCGCGGTCGCCGCCAGCACGTCCCGCACGGCCGTGACCTGGGCGTCGTCGGACCGGGTATAGACGGTCGTCGGGTGCCCGTCGAAGTCCAGGTACGTCGTCGCCGCCGGCCAGCCGACCAGCGCCGCCGAGTCGAGCTCCGGCGCCAGCGGCACCGGGGCCAGCACCCCGGTCACGGTGAACCACCGGCCGCCGAGGTAGACCGCGGGCCCGGTGCCCAGCCGCCGGGCGGCCACGGCGCCCAGCACCACGGCCGGGTATCGCGCGGTCGCCGCGGTCAGCCACGACCCCGACGCGATCGAGGCGCCGACCGTCGACAGCAGGTCGAGCTGGGCCGCCGCCACCGAGATCCCCCCGGTCTGCGCCGCCGGGATCCGGTCGGTCCGGTAGACCGACGTGTCCGGAACCGTGCCGGTCGCGGCCACCGCGTGTACCGGCCCGATCCGGGCGATCATCGCCGGCGACTCGTCGGGCAGGGTCGCGTCGTCGCCGAACATGGTGTTGCCCGGGCCGACGGTGAGCAGATTCGTGCCCAGGGCCGCGAGCGCCCGGTCCAGATCGGCGCGGCTGGACGCCGAGATGCCGACCACCGCGGTCATCGCCGCGATGCCGATCGCGATCCCCAGCGACGACAGCACCGCGCGCAGCGGCCGGGCCCACAGCCCGGAGAGGCCGACCCGCAGCAGGTCGGCAGTGCGCAGCCGGGCCGGTGTCAAGACAGCCATGGTCAGCTCACCCGCCCGTCGCGCATCGAGATCTGCCGGGGCAGGCCGGCGGCCAGGTCCCGGTCGTGCGTGATCACCAGTACGGTCGTGCCGCCCGCGTGCAGTTCCCGCAGCAGCTCGACCACCCCCGCCCCGGCGACCGAGTCCAGGTTCCCGGTCGGCTCGTCCGCCAGCAGCAGGGCCGGATCGCCGGCGACCGCCCGGGCCATCGCGACCCGCTGCCGCTCACCGCCGGAGAGCTGGTGCGGCCGGTGCCCGAGCCGGGCACCCAGGCCCACCCGGTGCAGCGCGGCCTCCGCGCGCCGCTCCCGCTCCTTGCGGGGTACGCCCGCATACAGCAGGCCGTCCGCCACGTTCGCGACCGCGGTACGGCCGGGCGCAAGGTGAAACTGCTGGAAGACGAAGCCGATCCGGCGCGCCCGCAGCGCCGACAGCTGCCGGTCGGACAGCCGGGACACGTCGTGCCCGTCGATCCGGACCGTGCCCGCCGACGGCCGGTCGAGGGTGCCGATGAGGTGCAGCATCGTCGACTTGCCCGAGCCGGACGGGCCGACGACCGCGGCCAGCTCGCCGTACTCGACGGTCAGGTCCACGTCGTCCAGCGCGGTCACCCCGCCGGGGTAGGACTTCGTCGCCCCGGACAGTTCGATCACGGTCATGAGGGCATGCCCACTGTCGTGCCGTCGGCGATCCCGTCGCCGGAGACCTCGACGCGGCCGTCGGCGAACAGGCCCGTCTCCACCGCGGCGATGCGGCTGCTGCCGCCGTCGATGACCTGCAGGCCGTACCCGCCCTCGGCGAGCGCGAGCAGCGCCGCGACCGGGACCGTCAGCACGCCGGGCCGCTGGGAGGCGGTGAACGCGACGCTGACCGAGGCCTGGTCCAGGCCGGCCGGCGCCTTGGCGAAACCGATGGTCACCGACAGGCTGGTGGACGCCTCCTGCTGACCCTCGGCGGGCGTGACCACGGTCTCGACGCTCCTGATCGTCCCGCGGACCTCCTTGCCGTCCGGCAGGGTCACCCGCACGGCCGCGCCCTTGCGGGCCAGCCGCTGATCCGAGATGTCCAGCTCCACCACGGCGACCCGGCCGGTGCCGGTCGTCTCCAGCAGGGCGGTGCCGGGTTGCGCGGCGTCGCCCGGCGCGGCCGACCGGCTGTCGACCCGGACCGCGCCGGGCGCGAAGACGATCCGGGCCGGATCGACGGTCCCGGTCTCGGCGACCCCGAGATCATCCTGCCAGTCCCGTACGGCGGAAGCGGTCGCCGACGTGTAGTCCCGGTCGACGGTGAAGCCGCGGTATCCCAGCGCCCACAGGTTCTTCTCGAACTGCTTGACGTCCCTGCCCGTGTCCCCCGATGACAACGTCCTATACGCGGGCAGCGACCCGTACAGCAGCACCACCGGGTCGTCGTCGATGCGGTAGAGGGCCTTGCCCCTGCTCACCGTGGCACCCTCCGCCGCGAGCGCCGTCACGGTGCCCGACAGCCGGCAGGCGTGCGCCGTCGTGTCGCCGTACCCGAGCTCGCCGTCGGTGGTCTCGGTGTCGACCAGCGTCTGCCGCTTCACCACCGCCGTGATTCCCGGCGTGGATGCCTCGGCCTGCTCCTGCGCGTCCGGTAGGCCGACCACGACGGCGGCCGCGGCACCCGCCGTCAGCGCCACCGCCGCGGCGGCGTACCCCATCCGGCGGCTCATCCCGCGCTCGTCTCGTTCTTCGAGTCGTTCTTCGAGGTGCCGTCCACGGCACCTTTCGGCCGGTACTTCGAGCAGGCCTCGTCGGCCTTTTCGAAGGTGGCGTCGCCGGGCCCCATGCCGACCTTGTCGCCGTCGATCCGCATGCTGCCGTCGGCATCCGGGTCGGGGAAGTTCGGCACCCCGTTGTCCCGCATGCACTGTGACATCTTCCGGGCCTGCTCCAGCTGCTCCGGGTCGGCCGGGCCCCGCTCGCCGCCGTCCGGCATCCACTTCTTGCACGCCGCCATGGCAGCGTCCATCTTCGCCTTGTCCGTGCCCTCGGGCATCTTGATCGCCAGCCCGCCGCCGGCCGGTTCCGGGTCGGGGAACCAGGTGATGCCCTGCTCGCGCATGCACTGGGAGAATTTCAGGGGCGCGTCCTGGTCGCTGACCGCTACGGCGCTTGCGCTCGCGGAGGGCGCACCGCCCGCCGAGGCGACCTTGTCGCCGGCCGGCGCCTGGGCGCAGCCGGCCGCTGCCGCGGTGAGCAGCAGGCCGAGCGCCAAGACTCTGGTGCTGAGCATCCCCGTTCTGGGCATCCCCGTACTGGGCATCCTCGTTCTGGGCATCGTCGTCTCCTCGTCGGCGGCCGGGCGGCCGCCACGGGATGCAGTGAAGTCCCCGGCGGGTTTCCCGGCCGTCACGGAAAACGGTGACGCCCACGTGACGTGACCTTGAGTCACTATGAAGGCATGCGCATCCTGGTGGTCGAGGACGAACCGCTGCTGGCCGACACCGTCGCGGCGGGTCTGCGCCACGACACCCACGCGGTCGACGTGGTCTACGACGGCGCCGCCGCGCTGGAACGCGCCGGGGTGAACGACTACGACGTGATGATCCTGGACCGGGATCTGCCCGTCGTGCACGGCGACGAGGTGTGCCGGCAGCTCGCCGGGCGGGACGCGACCCTGCGGATCATCATGCTGACGGCGGCGTCGGACATCGACGACCGGGTCGAGGGGCTGGCCCTGGGCGCCGACGACTACCTGCCCAAGCCGTTCGCCTTCCGGGAGTTGGCCGCCCGGGTCGCCGCGCTGGGCCGCCGGTCGCGGCCGGCCGCGCCGCCCGTGCTGCGCCGGGCCGGGATCAGCCTGGACCCGCACCGGCGCGAGGTCTTCCGGGACGGACGGTACGTGCCCCTGTCGCGCAAGGAGTTCGCGGTGCTGGCCGAGCTGCTCCGGGCGGACGGCACGGCGGTTTCGGCCGAACTGCTGTTGGAGAAGGCGTGGGACGAGAACGCGGATCCGTTCACTCACGCCGTACGGATGACGATTTTGAAGTTGCGCCGCAAGCTGGGCAACCCGCCGGTGCTGCTCACCGAGCCGGGAGTGGGGTATCGGATCGGATGAGGCTTACCGTGCGCGGCCGATTGACCCTGGTGTACGGCGGCCTGTTCCTGGTCGCCGGCGTCGTCATGCTGGGCTTCACCTACGTCCTGGTGTCGCAGCGGCTGCCGGGCAAGGCCGTCGTGACCGGCGAGGGCGTGGTCGGCGAGGCCGGCGCGGCCGGCGAACCGCCAGCCGGCATGGTCAAGCCCAACGTGATGTTCCAGCGCGTCGTCGCGGAGACCCGCGACGACGCGCTCTCCGCGCTGCTGACCCAGGGCGGCATCGCGCTGCTGGTGGTGGGTGCCGCCGCGATCGCGCTGGGCTGGCTGGTGGCCGGGCGGATGCTGCAGCCGCTGCACCGGATCACCGAGACCGCGCGGCGCATCGCCGAGTCGCCGGCGGCCGACCGCGGCCTGCACGACCGCATCGCGCTGGCCGGGCCGGACGACGAGATCAAGCAGCTCGCGGACACCTTCGACCTGATGCTGACCCGGCTGGACCGCTCCTTCGACGGCCAGCGGCGGTTCATCGCGAACGCCTCGCACGAGCTGCGCACCCCGCTGACCCTGAACCGGACGCTGCTGGAGGTCACCCTGCACCAGGGGTCGGCGTCGGCGGAGATGCGCCAGCTCGGCACGACCCTGCTGGCGATCAACGACCGGCACGGCCGGCTGATCGACGGCCTGCTGCTGCTGGCCCGCTCGGAGCGGGAGCTCACCGAACGCTCCTACGTGGACCTGGCCGACATCGCGGCGCACGTCAGCGGCGCGGAGATCAAGGCCGAGCTGGACGAGGCCACCACGATCGGCGACCCGGTGCTGCTCGAACGGCTGGTGCAGAACCTGGTGGAGAACGGGGTGCGGCACAACCTGCCCGCCGGCGGCTGGGTCCGGGTGGCCACGTACGCCAGGAACGGGCTGGCCACCCTGGAGGTCAGCAACACCGGCCCGGTCGTGCCGCGGTACGACGTGGAGGGCCTGTTCGAACCGTTCCGCCGGCTCGACAGCGAACGGCTCGCCGGCCCCGGCGTCGGGCTGGGCCTGTCGATCGTGCGGGCGGTGGCCCGGGCGCACGGCGGCGAGGTGCAGGCCGTGCCCCGCGACGAGGGCGGACTCACGGTGACGGTCACCCTGCCGGCGGCCTATTGAGGCGCTGTCCGTACCGGATTGCTCTTGTTGCTGTTCAGGTCGGTCTGGTCTCTTGCTGTTCGGGCCGGTCAGCGGACCAGGCCGGCGGAGACCAGGGTCCGGGTCAGGTCGGTGCGGGAGCGGACGCCGAGCTTGCGGTAGATCCGGGTCAGGTGGGCCTCGACGGTCTTGCGGGAGACGAACAGGACGCTCGCCGCCTCGGCGTTGTTCAAGCCGCCGGCGATCGCGCGGGCCACCTGGACCTCCTGCGGCGACAGCAGGTCCAGCGCCGCCGGGGTCGAGCTGGGCAGCGTGCGCTGGCCCGCGGCGGCCAGTTCGGCGGCGGCCCGGCGGGCCCACGGGGTCGCGCCCAGCGACTCGAAGCAGGCGTGCGCGGCCGTCAGCGGCACCCGCCCGGCCGCCGGCCGCCGGAACCGGCGCAGCGCCTCGCCCCGGCAGAGCAGCGTGCGGGCCAGCTCGAAGGGGTGCTCCTGGCGCCGGTGCTCGCGCTCGGCAACCGCGAAGTGCTGCTCGGCGTGTTCCAGGGTCTCGGCCAGCAGACCCCGGCACCGCGCCAGCACCGCCCGCGGCCAGATCAACTCGGTCCGGTCGGCGGCGTCGCACAGCCAGGCGAGCGGCTCCCGGGCGCGTTCGGGATGGCCCGCCCGCACATGCGCCTCGATCAGGTCGGCGGCGAACGGGATGACCCGCGGGTTGCCCATCCGGGTCCGCTCGGTGTCCCGGAACGTCTGGTCCAGCTGGGTGGCGGCCTCCTCGTAGTCGCCGCCGGCCAGCGCGGCCAGGCCCAGCACATCGGTGAAGTGCGGCTCCAGGCCGCCGATCCGGTACGGCCCGACCTCGCGCCGCGCCCGCAGGATCCGCTCGGCGCAGCCCACCCGGTCGCCGCGCTGCGCATCCAGCCGGGCCAGGCACACCAGGCTGTACCCGACCGAGCTGGTATGACCCATCTCCTCGGCCCAGCGCAGCGACTCGGCCGCGTCCGCCTGCGCCTCCGCCCACCGGCCGGCCCAGTGAGCCATTCCGCGCAACGTAGCGATCACTCGGGGTGATCGGATTTGCGGCGAAAGTTGGGTGTCGGAAGTCGTTTTTGGACGGTCGGGGTTGGCGTGGGGCGGTCGTGTCGGGGTTCCGGGGG
>Ga0307515_10000487_pt1 | contig 94783 bp, 93 predicted proteins | sample 17_EM_MG_FD_194513 | JGI IMG/M metagenome (GOLD analysis project Ga0307515, IMG submission 194513) | Populus trichocarpa ectomycorrhiza microbial communities from riparian zone in the Pacific Northwest, United States - 17_EM | ecosystem: Host-associated > Plants > Roots > Unclassified | place...
CGACGCGCCGCGGCATGCTGCCGGCCGTGCGTGCGCTGGTCGACTTCCTTGCGCTGCACCGGCCGGGCTGACAGGCGACGGTCTCATGCCAAGTCGCCCGTCGGAACCGGCTGCGCGAACTCCGCAATCTTGAAATTGTTGCGGCCTGCGCCCTTGGCCTGGTAGAGCATCTCGTCCGCCAGTCGGACCAGTTGTTCCCCGGTGCATGCACCCCCGGTCTGGTAGGCAACTCCCACGCTGACGCCGATGCCGAGCGTCCGGCCATCGAGCTGGAACGCATCGCTCATTGCCGCCAGAACCTTGTCCGCCACCTGAGAAGCATCGTCCGGGCTTCGCAGCGCTTCCAGGATCACGGTGAACTCGTCGCCGCCCAGCCGTGCGACGAAGTCCGTCGAGCGCGTCGTTTGCGAGAGCCGGCCTGCGACGGCCTGCAGCAGTGCGTCGCCGACCTGGTGTCCCCAGCTGTCGTTGACCTGTTTGAAGCGATCCAGATCGAGGTACATGAGGGCCATCGCTGCCTGTTGCGACCGGGCTCGGCGCATCGCGTCCGAAAGCCGCAGTTCGAACGCGGCCCGATTCCCGAGGCCGGTGAGCGGGTCCTGGCTCGCCAGAAGGGCCAGGCGCCGTTCCTCGAGCTTTCGGCGGGTGATGTCGGTCGTCACCTCGTGAATGCCGACGACATCCTTTCCGTCGACATCGCGCTGCGGTATGTAGCTCGTCTCGTGGCAGACGTACCCGGCGGCGGTGGTGGCCTCCCTCTCGAAGGTGACGCGCTCACCGGTCAGCGCCGCGCGGATGTGCGGCTCGACCTCTCGGTGCAGCGCCGTGCCCAGCACCTGCTCGACGCTTTGGTCGGGCACCGACGCGCGCGCGAGGCCATGCATGCGTTCGAAAGCCAGGTTGACGAACCGATAGCGCTCCGATGCGTCGACGTAGCCCACCTGCATCGGCAGCGCGTCTGCCATCGTGCGCAGCCGGGCTTCGTTTTCCAGCAGGGAACGCTCGGCGGCCTTGGCCGCGGAGATGTCGCGCATGATCGAAGAAAAACGTTCGATGCTTCCGGAGCTGTCTCGATGCGCGATCACCATGTGGCTGACCGGGAAGGCATGGCGTTCGGCATTCCATGCCTCGGACTCGCCGACCCACACGCCGTGGGCCGCGGCAGCCGGCACGATCTCGTCGCGCAGGCGCGCAATCATCGCGGGGGAATTGAAATCGGCCATCGTCAGATGGTCGACAGGCACATCCAGCGCGATGCCGGCGCAAAGGCGCGCTGCCGGATTCATGTAGGTCAGCCGCCCCGACTTGTCCAGTTGAGCCACGTAATCGGTGGTCGCTTCGAGGATCGTGGTGAGGATCCGCAACGCCTGTTGCGCCTGCGTGCGCTCGGTGATGTCGGCGATCGTGCCGACCTGTCCGATGACGACACCGTCCGCGCGGATGGGGCGCATGAGCTGCGAGATCTGCACCTCGCGGCCGTCCAGGCGCCGCAGTTGTCGCGTGACCTGGAACGGCTGGTCCAGCCGGACGAGGCGCAGCCAATCGTCCCAGACCTTCGGCCGTGCCTGCTCGGGCACCAGGCTCAGCCAGCCTCGTGCGGCGTCGGCGCGCGTCAATCCATGGATCCTCAGGTACTCGTCGTTCACGTACGCCATCTGCCCGTCGGTGTCGCAGCGGAACAGGCCGATGGGGGAGGCATCGGTGACCACGGCCATCTCGATTCGCTTGTCGCGGAGCTCCGCCATCAGCGCGTCGAACTCTCGTGCCAGATCGCCGCGCTCGTCCTGCGCCCGCACATCCAGTGCAACCACCGCGCTGTCGGGTGCCCGGCGCAGGGTCTTGATGGCCTTGTGCAGCGTGGCCAGCGGTTGCATCAGCCACACGGTTGCGGCCCATACCAGCGCGCTGCACAGGAATCCCAGCACGACCATCTGAACCACCAGCGCCTGTCGCGCCTTGGCGAGCGGGGCGTAGGCGGCCTGTGCCGGCAGCACGACACGCAAGGTCCATCCCGTGGTGCCGACGACGGCACTGCTCGTCAGGTCGCCGGACGCGCGCTGGTCGCTGGACGCCACGGGCGCGAGCACGCGCGCCAGATCCGGATGCACCACGTAGACCGGATGGGAGCCCGTCGTCTCGATCAGGTAGTAGCCTTCGTTGCCGGCACGGGCGCGCGCGAGCTCGCCGAGAACGTTGGACTGATACAGCTCCATGCTCGCGACGAGCACGCCCGCGACATCGCCTCTTTCGTCCTTGACGGGCGCGGCCATGGCGATCACGGGCACCTCCTTGCCGCGCGAACGCAAGGGCTCGGAGATGGCCGGAACACCTTCGTCGAAAGCGGTTCGAAAATAGGCGCGGTCGGAAACATTGACCGTGTTCGAGGCCGCAGGATCGGTTGCGATCACGGTGCCTTCCGGCCCGACCACGCTGATGCTGTTGAACATCGGCCGCAATCCGTTCTGCAGAAAGAAGGCTTGTGTCGCAGAGGGTGTGCTGAATGTTTCCGCGTCGGCGGCACGCGCCTCGCGCACGAGTGCATTCAGATGCGAATCCAGCTTGTACTTGAGGTCGTTGGCCGCCAGTTCCGCCAGCGCCTGCTGCTGTTGCTGCATCAGCGTCACGTAGCTTCTCGAGAGGCTCTGGTATTGCCAGATCCCGGTCGCACCGATCAGCAGCAGCACCAGCAACGTGGTCATCAACGCCGTCTTGGTGGGCAATGTCAGGCGCACATCGGACTTTCAATCGCTGCCTTGGAGATTCGGCTTGCGCCGGGCGTGCAAGGCGGAGATTAGCCGATCAGGCTGAACAGCGCGCGCAGCACGCTCACCGCTGCCAGCACGATCAGCAGGTTGAGCACGTGGCGGCGGAACTGCTCGGGCGACACCCCGGCGAAAGACCGCTGGCCGACCCAGATGCCGGCCAGCATCGCCGGCGCCAGCCACAGCGCCCACTTCAGCGTGTCCGGCCCGAGCAGGTTGCCGGATGCGTGCGCGGACGAGGGCATCAGCGCGGCGCAGGCGAGCGAGACCACGTCGCTGAAAAGAAGCAGCGCGATCAGCGTGGCGCGCAGCGCGGCGGGCGGCATCCTGGCCGTGCTCAGCAACACCGCGATCGCGATGCCGCCGATGGCCGCCACGCCGTTGATGAAACCGGAGGCCAGCCCGGCCGCGAGCCGCACGCCGCGCGTCGGCACGAGCGTGGCGCGGGCGCCGTTGCGCAGCAGGATCGCGGCGGCCATCAGCAGCGCGCCGATCAAGAGGCGCAGCGGCGTCTCGGGCAGCCAGGCGAGCATCGCCACGCCGAGCGGAATGAACAGCAGGTTGCCCACCATCAGCCAGCTGAGCCAGGGCATGTCGATGTCGCGCGCGAGCAGGGCCGGCGCCAAAGGCGGCGCCAGCAGGTCTGCCGCCGTCATTCCTTTTCGAACAGCGGCAAGAGCTTGAGTCGCTGCACCTTGCCCGACGGCCCGCGCGGCAGGTCGTCGACAAAGCGGTAGTGGCCCGGCGTCTTGTAACGTCCCAGCGTGCGCATGCAGTGTTCGCGCAGTTCGTCTTCGGTGCAGGCGATGCCTTCGCGCAGCATCACGCACACGCCGATCTCCTGGCCGTAGTGGCGGTCGGGCACGCCCACCGCGGCGGCGTCGCGCACGGCCGGGTGCTGCAGCAGCGCCTCGTCGATCTCGCGCGGCGCGATGTTCTCGCCGCCCTTGATGATCAGCTCCTTGATGCGGCCGGTGACGAAGAAGAAGCCGTCGGCATCGCGATGGCCGAGATCGCCGGTGCGCAGCCATCCGTCGGGCGTGAAGCTCGCGCGCGTCGCCTCTTCGTTCTTGTAGTAGCCGAGCATCACGTTGGCGCCGCGGATCGTCAGCTCGCCGGTCGTGCCGTCGGGCACTTCGGCCAGCATCGCATCGACCACGCGCGCCTCGCAGCCGGACGCGCGGCCGACCGAGCCCAGCTTGCGCGCCGCCGGATCGAGCGGATTCGAGAACGATGGCGCCGCGGTCTCCGTCAGGCCCATGGTCTCGACGATGCCGATGCCGAACATCTGCTCGAAGGCGCGATGGTGCTCGGGCGGCAGCGCGGCCGAGGCCGAGCGGCAGAAGCGGATGCGCGCGGTCTGCTCGGCCGGCGGCTTCGCGCCTTCGAGCAGGTAGGAGATCATGGTCGGCACCACGTTGATCCAGCTGCACCCGGCGTGCGCGGCCTGTTCCCAGAAGCGCCCGGCAGAAAACTTGGGTGGTATCGCCAGGCTGCCGCCGTGCGCGAGCGGCGCCAGCATGGTCACCGCGAAGGCGTTGATGTGATAGAGCGGCAGCACCGCGAGCACGCGGTCTTCAGGGCTGAGTTCGTGCTCGGCGCTGATGGCATGGGCATTGGCCGCCAGGTTGCGCTGGCTCAGCATCACGCCCTTGGGCATGCCGGTGGTGCCGGAGGTGTACATCAGCAGGGCAACGCTGTCGGGGGAGGGGGGCGATGCTTCTTCCATCGCGGTGACGTCGGCCTCGCCCGGAAGCGCTGCGGCATCGGGGTCGACCACCAGCATGCTCACCGTGCGGCCGATGCCTTCGAGCATGCCGCGCACGCGCGCCTCCCATTCGGGCGCGACGCACACCACGCGGCAGTCCGAATGCTCGAGCACGTAGCGCATCTGCTCGGGCTGCGACAGCAGGTTGACGGGGTTCACGCACAGTGCGCCGTGCATCGCGCCCAGCAGCACGCGCAGCGTCTGCAGGCCGTTGGGCATCACCAGCGACACGGTATCGCCGGGCCGTGCGCCGTCGCTGCGCAGCACGGCCGCGACCGTGCGGCTGCCGCGCGCCAGGTCGGCGTAGGCGAGGGACGCGCCGTCCTGCGTCGAGAGCGCATACACCGCCTGCGGCCGGCGCGCCGCCTGCTGCTCGATCAGCGCATGGACCGTCGATGCGTCAGCGTTCACGCCGCACCGTGCTTCGCGAAAAAGGCGCCGAAGATCTCTTCCTCGCTCGGCACCTGTTCCGGAATCGGCCGCGACACCCGCGTGATGTTCAGGTAGTGGCGGTAGTTCATGTTGTCGGAGAAGTTGTTCTTGCCCCAGGTGCCGCAGCCCATCGACAGCGAGAAGGGCAGGCCGTTGTTGAAGCTGCCGCCGGTGGCGATGCAGTGCGCCTGGTCGACGATCACGCGCGACACCGGCAGCGTGAGGCCGAGCTGCAGCGCGCGCCCGGGTACGGCGCTGTGCAGCCCGACCGAGTGGCCCGCACCTTCGTAGGCGTAGATGCGCTCGACGACAGCGGCGGCTTCTTCGAAGTCGCGCGCCGCGTAGATCGCGAGCACCGGGCTCAGCTTCTCGCCGGAATAGGGATGCGCGTGGCCCACGCCGTCCTCGGCCACCATCAGGATGCGCGGATTGCGCTCGGCGATCGCGAGCCAGGCCTTGCGGCCTTCGGCGTCCTGCGCCGCCGCGCGCTCGGCGATCTCGCGCGCCGACTTGCCGATCACCGCCGGCGAGAGCTTGCCCTCGGGCCACATCAGTGTCTGCAGGGCTTTTTTCTGCGGCTCGTCGAGCATCACCGCGCCGCGTTCTTCCAATGCCGCGAGCATGGGCGCGCGCACCGCATCGACGATCGCCAGGCTGTTCTCCGACGAGCAGCTGGTCGCGTTGTCGAAGGTCTTCGACAGCACGATGCGCTCGGCGGCCAGCGCCACATCTGCCGTTTCGTCGACGATGCCGGCTACGTTGCCGGCGCCGACGCCGAAGGCCGGCGTGCCGCTCGCATAGGCCGCACGCACGTTGGCCTGCGAGCCGGTTGCCACCACCAGGTCGCACAGGCGCATCAGCTCGGCCGTGGCCTGCTTGTTGACCGGCGCCGGCAGCAGCTGCACCAGGTCGCGCGGCGCGCCGATGCGGTCGAACTGCGCATGGATGAATTCGATCAGCCGTGCCGCCGTCGACCAGCCCTTGGGCGAAGGCGCCACGATCACCGCGTTGCGGCCCTTGAGCGCATTGATGATCTTGTTGGCCGGCGTCGCACCCGGGTTGGTCGAGGGCGTGATCGCGCACACCACGCCCACCGGCCGCGCGATCTCGACGATGCCGCGCGCGGCGTCTTCGGCGATCACGCCGACCGAGCGCGCGCCGCGAAGGTCGCGCAAGAGGCCGAAGGTCTTGCGCTGGTTCTTGCGCACCTTGTCCTCGACGTTGCCGACGCCGGTGTCGGCAACGGCCAGCTCGGCGAGTTCGCGGTTGCGCGCCGGCTCGATGATGGCCCAGCCGGCGGCGACGACCGCGGTGTCGACCTGCTCCTGCGACCACGTCTCGTAGATGCGCTGGGCCGCGCGTGCGCGTGCGACCAGCTCGGCGATCGGGCTCGTGGCCTGGGATGAAGATGCGGAATGGTCCATGTCAATCAACTTTGATGCTTGCTTCCTTGGCGAGCTTGGCCCAGCGCACGAGCTCGACGCTGACCACCTTGCCCAGCTGTTCGGGCGTGCCGCCGACGCCTTCGCTGCCTTGCGCCAGCAGCTTCTCGCGGATCTCGGGTTCGCGCACCACCGTGTTGATCACGCGGTTGAGCTTCTCGATGACGGGACGCGGCGTCTTCGCGGGCACGAAGGCCGCATACCAGGAGTCGACCTCGAAATCAGCGATGCCGGCTTCCTGCATGGTGGGCACGTCCGGGAAGGCCGCGCTGCGCTTCTGCGTCGACACCGCCAGCGCCTTCAGCTTGCCGGCCTTCACGAACTGCGCGGCTGCCGGGATCGACACCCACAGGAGCGGCACCTGCCCGCCCATCACGTCGGTCACGGCCGGGCCGCCGCCGCGGTAGGGGATGTGCGTCATCTGCGTGCCGGTGCGCAGCTTGAGCAGTTCGCCCGCCAGATGGCCGGGCGAGCCGTTGCCCACCGTGGCGAAGGAGAGGCTGCCGGGCTTGGCCTTGGCCAGCGCGACCAGCTCGGCCACCGTGTTGGGCGCGAACGAGGTGTTCGCCACCAGGATCTGCGGCAGCGAGGCGACCATCGCGACCGGCTCGAAGTCCTTCTGCGTATCGAAGGACAGCTTCGGATAGATCGCTGGATTGATGGTGTGCGAGGACAGCGTGAAGAGCACGGTGTAGCCGTCGGCTGGCGACTTGGCCGCGATCTCGGTGCCGATCGAGCCGGCGGCCCCGCCGCGGTTGTCGATCAGCACCGGCTGGCCCAGCAGCGTCGCGAAGCGCTCCTGCACGATGCGCGCGATCACGTCGGTGCCGCCGCCGGGCGGATAGGGAACGATCAGCTTGATCGGCTTGCTTGGATAGTCGCTGCCGTCGGTCTGGGCCTGCGTCGCGAAAGGCGATGCGAGCGTCGCGGACGCCAGCAGGACGATGCGCAGCCAGGGCTTGAGCAATTTCATTCCAGTCTCCTTCTTTTGGGGGTGAGTGTTGGCGAGGACGCCGGGCCGACCCGGTAGCCCAGCGTGGTGCTGGCGTCGCGCGCGCAGGCCATGACCTGTTCGGCGAGCCCGCGTGCCTGGGTGCGCGCGAAGCGGATCGAGGGCACGCTCATGCCCAGCGCGGCGACCGCTTCGCCCCGCGCGTTGAAGACCGGCGTGCCGAGGCCGCAGACGCCGACGCGCCACTCTTCGCGGTTCTCGGCATAGCCGCGTGCGCGGGTGCGTTCGAGCTCGGCCTGAAGCGCATCGAAGTCGGTGATGCTGTTGGGCGTGTGCGGAACCAGGTGGCCGAGGCGTGCGCGCAGCGCGGCGGCGTCGAGCTGCGCCGCGGCAAGCAATGCCTTGCCCGAGGCCACGCAATAGGCCGCCGCACGCCCGCCGACGCGCGAGTAGGCGGCCACCGGCAGCGGGCTGTCGAACTTGTCGAGGTAGACGATCTCGGCACCGTCGAGCGCCGCGAGGTGGATGGTCTCGCCCGTGGCCTGGGCCAGCGCCGCGAGGTGCGGGCGCAGCAGCGCGCCGATGTCGGCCACCTCGGCCACCAGCGCGCCCAGCTCGAACATCCGGAGGCTCGGCCGGTAGGCGCTGGTCGCCGGGTCCTGCACGGCCCAGCCGCACTCCACCAGCGTCTGCAGCGTGCGGTGCGCATTGCTGCGTGCCATGCCGAAGGCCTGGGCCAGGTCGGTCACGCGGCAGTCGTGTTGCCGGCGCACCATCCATTCGATCGCGGCGAGGCCCTTGGCGAGGGTGGAGTCCATGGGGGTCCTGGAATGTGTTGTTCTAAATAATAGGACAACGTTCGCACATATGGAACAACTCTAGGCGCTGTGCCGGCGGCTGTCAATCGGGTCGCCCTGGGGCTGGCGGGGAATCCCGCCTGTGCAAAGCTTCTCGAAACCGAGCGCTTTGTAGGCAGAAAGACCCCGTACTTCGACCAAAGTCGTAGTCGCTTCGGCTCGACAGTAGGCACACTCGCGCCCTTGCTGCGAACAGCCCATCCAAATCGAAAGAGGGAATGCCATGGAAGCGATGCACTGGGAATACATAGGCGCCCTGGGTGGCGTGATCGGCATCGGCTGGCTGGTGGTGGTGCCGATGTACCGCGGCTGGAAACCGTTGAACGAGCGGATGACCGAACGGGTCAGGGAGTCGACCACGCTGCTGGCGGTGCTCGAGGAATGCGATGGCGCGCGTCCGCCTCAGGGAACCGGACCGGCACGGCCTTCGAGCAGCTTGACCAGCGTGTGCAACACGCGATTGACGGGCGTCGGCACGCCGAGCGCCTCGCCCTGGCGCAAGACCTGACCGTTGAGGTGATCGATCTCGCTGGGCTTGCCGCGCGCCAGGTCCTGCGCGGTGGATGAAAACTGGGTGGGCATGGTCTGCGCGATGCGCTGCACCGCGTTCCATACATCGTCGGGCACCTTCACGCCGGCGGCCTGCGCGACGGCCAGGCATTCGTCGACCGCATCGCGCATCACGGCCTCCACGCCTTCGCCCTGCACCAGGCGGCCGTAGGGCAGCTGGGAGATCGCCGACAAGGCGTTGTAGGCGCAGTTGAGGATCAGCTTGGCCCACAGCGCGCCCGCCACGTCGTCGGACACCTGCGTCGGCACGCCGGCATCGACGAACAGTTGCGCAGCTGCGGCGCTGCCCGCCGAAGGCGCGACGACCAGCTCGCCGCGGCCGTGGTGCCTGACATGGCCGGGCCCGGCCATTTCGCTGGCGACGTAGACCACCGCGGCCGCGACCTCCTGCGGCAGCACCGCCTGCAGGCGCTGCGCGTTGTCGACGCCGTTCTGCAGCGTGAGCACGAAGGCATCCGGCGCCAGGTGCGGGCGCATCGCCGCGGCGGCGCTTTCGGTGTCGGTGGACTTGACGCAGAAGAGCACCATCTGCGCGCCCCGCACGGCGGCGGGCTCGGTGCTGGCTTCGAGCGGCACATGCGCCTTGAACGACTGAGTGTCGAGCAGCAGGCCATCGCGGCGGATCGCCTCCACGTGCTGCGGCCTGCCGATCAGCACCACCTCATGGCCGGCGCGCGCCAGCATGCCGCCGTAGTAACAACCCACTGCACCCGCACCCATCACCGCGATCCTCATGGCCTGCTCCAACAACGCACTGCCTGCATGGTAGTGCGCGCTCGCATGACCTCCCACGTCATCGACCCGCGGCGCGCTCGCGGCGACCATTCATTCACCCCGCGCTGTTGCGGGCTCTCAACACGAAAGGAATCGCCATCATGAACACCGCCCCCCACGATGCCGCCCGCATTGCCGACCACTACATCGCCGTCTGGAACGAGACCGACGCGGAGCGCCGCCTGGCGCTGCTCGAAACCCACTGGACTGCCGACGCGCGCTACGTCGATCCGATCATGCAGGGCAACGGCCGTACGCAGATCAGCGACCTGGTCGGCGGCGTGCACCAGCGCTACCCCGGCTTCCGCTTCAAGCTGAAGGGCCAGGCCGATGCGCACGGCGACCACTTGCGCTTCTCGTGGACGCTGGGCCCGAGCGGCGCAGAAGACCTGATCGAGGGCACCGACTTCGTTCAGCTCGAAGCCGGCCGGCTGCAGTCGGTCACGGGCTTCCTGGACAAGGTGCCGGTCGGCGCCTGAGCCGTTCAGAGTCCCAGGTCGCTGAGTCCCGGATGATCGTCCGGCCGGCGGCCCTGGGGCCAAAAGAACTTGCGCTCGCTCTCCTTGATCGGCTGGTCGTTGATGCTCGCATGCCGATGGGTCATCAGGCCGGCCTCGTTGAACTCCCAGTTCTCGTTGCCGTGGCTGCGGAACCAGTTGCCGGCATCGTCGTGCCATTCGTAGGCGAAGCGCACGGCGATGCGCGGGCCGCCGAAGGCCCACAGTTCCTTGATCAGCCGGTAGTCGAGTTCGCGCGCCCACTTGCGCTCGAGAAATGCCTGTGCGGCCGCCCGGCCGACCGGGAACTCGGCGCGGTTGCGCCAGCGCGTGTCTTCGCTGTAGGCGAGCGCGACGCGGGCCGGGTCGCGCGAGTTCCAGCCGTCTTCGGCCAGGCGCACTTTCTGGGTCGCGGTTTCGAAGGTGAACGGGGGCAGGGGCGGGCGGGTTTCCATGGCGGTTGTCCTGGGATGCGAGTACGTGGAGGGATGGTGTAGACAGGTCTGTCTACGCACTGCAGTCTAGTGCAGGTAGACAGATCTGTCTACAATGATCCATGCCGACGCCGAACACCGCCGAACTCAAGGACCGACCCGCCAACGAACGCATCCTGCTGACCGCGCACGATCTGTTCTACCGCGAAGGCATCCGTGCGACAGGCATCGACCGCGTGATCGCCGAGTCGGGCGTGACCAAGGTCACCTTCTATCGCCACTTCCCGAGCAAGAACGAGCTGATCCGAGCCTTCCTGCACTACCGGCACGCGCGCTGGATGGCGTGGTTCGCCGATGCGCTGGAGCGGCACGGCGCACGGCGCGGCAAGGGCATCGACGCGCTTGTGCCCGCATTGCGCGAATGGCTCGCCGATCCCGGCTACCGCGGCTGCGCCTTCCTCAACAGCGTGGGCGAACTGGGCGGCGCCTTGCCCGATGTGCTGGACATCGCGCGCAGCCACAAGCACGACATGGCGGCGGAGATCGGGAAGCTGCTGCCGCCGTCGCGCCGGCGCGCCAAGGACGCGCAGCTCATCGCCTTGGCGGTCGACGGCGCCATCGTGCATGCGCAGTTCGACGAGACGCCGGAGACGGCGCTGAAGACACTGGACCGGCTGGTGAGGCTGCTGCGCAGCGAGGCCGGCTGAGCGCTAGCGCGACGGCAGCCCCGCTGTCCTGCGCATCGCCGGCCAGGCGCCGACCGTGAGCGCGCGCAATGCCCATTCCACCGGGCCGTAGCTGAAGCGGCGCAGCCACAGGCCGCTCGCGACCAGTTGCAGCGCGAACAGAACCAGCGTGATCAGCACGCTGCCCGCCGGCGAGACGCGGCCCATCCAGCCGAGTCCGTACCCGGTGAAGAGAAGCGCGCACACGAGCGATTGCAGCAGGTAGTTCGACAGCGCCATGCGCCCCGCAGGCGCCAGCAGCCGGGCGATGCGCCAGCCGGCCGCACGGTCGAAGAGCGCCAGCGCAAAGGCGGCGTAGGCGAAGGTCAGGAAGGGCGCGGTCACGAGACTTATCGCCAGCCCGACGAACTCCCAGCCCGAGCCGGCGCCGTAGACAGTGGCCGTGGCATAGAACACCGCGCCGGGCAGGCCGATCGCCAGGCCCCGGGTCGCCAGGCGTTGCCGGAGCCGGTGGTACCCGTCGAGGCGCGCGAACATGCGGCGCTTGCCGGCCGCGAAGCCGAGCATGAACATCGCCAGCGCGCACGGGCCCTGGATCAGCACGGCCACGATCCAGATGGCGGACAGCTCCTCCAGCCGCTGCGCGACCACGCTGGCCGGTGTGCCGAGCCAGGCCTGCTGCGCGGCAGCCGCTTTCGTCGTTGCCGCGCCGAGGTCGATGGCCCCGCCGAAGAGCAGTTGCGCTCCCCCCGAGAGGGCCAGCAGGGCCGCAGGCATCAGCGTCAGCCAATAGGCGCGCCGCATCGCCCGGGGTTCGCTCTGGTGCCGCAGCCACAGCAGGATCAGGCCCAGGACCGCGTAGGTGCACAGGATGTCGCCGTGGTACAGCCACACCGCATGGGCGGCGCCGATCAGCCAGAGCCCGAGCAGGCGCCGCAGCATCCTCGGGACGAACGCCTTGCCGCTGTGCTCCGCCGCGCTCATCTGCAAGGTGAAGCTGTAGCCGAAGAGGAAGGAGAAGAGCAGGTAGAACTTGGTCTCGAACAGGCAGGCGACGAGCCAGCGCACCGCCTGGTCGACGGGCCGGGTGAACAGCGGGTCGGGCACGGCCGCGCCGTAGTAGGCCGAGGCGAAGGTGCAGATGTTGACCATCAGGATGCCCAGCAAGGCGAAGCCGCGCAGCGCGTCGAGGTGGACGAGCCGAGTCGGTTGGGGCACGAGGGGCCCGCGAGAAGGGATGGCGTCCATGAAGGCGAATGGTAGGGGTCGCGCGTGACAGCCGCGCCCGGACCGGGCAATCGGTGAATCAATCCACGAATTGCGGGCGTGCGGATCCAGGCGTTGCTATTTCGCCATCGCCAGCGAAGTGAGTCAGGGCTAGCATGTGAAGCACCAGTCGAAAGGAGTTCACCGTGAATACAACCCACGCCAAACTGCAGCCCCAGGATCCGTTTGCCGCCAAATTGGGTGTCTTCGTGTTTCGAGCGGGTGTCGTTGTTGCCGTGCTGATCGCGACAATTTCGTTCTTCCGCGGATAGACGACTCGCATCGTTGAGAGGGCTCCGCCGCAAGGGCGGCGCTGAAAGAGTACGCGTCCCACGGGCGCGGAGGCGCAACGGCTGCGCCTGACCTGAAACATCCATCACCGCACTTTCGGACATCTGATCACTCAGGGTTTGTCCCGATCTTGCCGCGCTTTGAAAATATCAAAAAAGATACTAGTATCAAAAACACGTACTGACGCCATTGCGTCGGAAGGAGACAGCAACGTGGAAACGAGACTGATATCGCCGGCAATCGCAGTCCCCGCCGAGACCGGCAAGGACGAGGTCACCAGCTACGGATGGAAGGCCTTGGCCGGCTCGGCCATCGGCTACGCCATGGACGGCTTCGACCTGCTCATCCTGGGCTTCATGCTCTCTGCCATCTCGGCCGACCTGCATCTGACCCCTGGGCAGGCGGGCTCGCTGGTCACCTGGACGCTGGTCGGCGCGGTCGCCGGCGGCATCGTCTTCGGGTCGCTGAGCGACCGCTATGGCCGTATCCGCGTGTTGACCTGGACCATCGTGCTGTTCGCCGTCTTCACCGGCCTGTGCGCCTTCGCGCAGGGCTACTGGGACCTGCTGGTCTACCGAACCGTTGCCGGCATCGGCCTGGGCGGCGAGTTCGGCATCGGCATGGCGCTCGCGGCCGAGGCCTGGCCGGCGAAGCACCGGGCGCGGGTCTCGTCGTACGTGGCGCTGGGCTGGCAGGCCGGCGTGCTGGGTGCGGCCTTGTTGACGCCGCTGCTCCTGCCGACCATCGGCTGGCGCGGCATGTTCCTGGTCGGCGTGATTCCGGCCATCGTCGCCTGGGTCATCCGCAACAAGCTGCATGAGCCCGAGGTGTTCGTGCGCAACGCGGACAAGAAGAAGGAGAAGGCGCCGAAGAGCCGATCTTTCAAGCTGCTGGTGAAAGACGCGCGCACCACGCGCACCAGCCTTGGCATCGTGGTCCTCTGCGCGGTGCAGAACTTCGGCTACTACGGGATCATGATCTGGATGCCCAGCTTCCTCGCGAGCAAGCTCGGCTTCAACCTGACCAAGTCGGCGATGTGGACCTCGGTCACCATCCTCGGGATGATGGCCGGCATCTTCGTCTTCGGCCAGCTGGCCGACCGCATCGGCCGCAAGCCCAGCTTCCTGCTGTTCCAGGCCGGCGCGGTCGCGATGGTGCTGCTGTACTCGCAGCTCGACGATCCCATCACGATGCTGTGGGCCGGCGCGCTGATGGGCATGTTCGTCAACGGCATGCTCGGCGGCTACGGCGCGCTCATGTCGGAAGCCTATCCGACCGAGGCGCGCGCCACCGCGCAGAACGTGCTCTTCAACATCGGCCGCGCGGTCGGCGGCTTCGGGCCGGTGGTGGTGGGTGCGCTCGCGACGCAGTACTCGTTCCAGGTCGCCATCGCGCTGCTGGCTGCGATCTACGTGCTCGACATGCTGGCCACGATGTTCCTGATTCCGGAGCTCAAGGGCACCGAGCTGGAGTGAAGGCGATGACCACCCATGACTGCTTCCAGCGCAACGCCCAGAGCGTTGCCTCCCACCGGTGCGAAGTCGCCGAGCACCGCTGGGTCAACACGCGCTACAAGTACCTGCGCCTCGCCGCGAAGGCGGATCTTGCCGGCAGCACGCGGCCGGGGCAGTTCTACCAGCTGAAGTGCCCGGGCAGCGATGAGCTGCAGCCCTTCCTGCTGCGTCCCATGAGCGTCTATGGCGTCGGGCCCGAGGCCGGCACCGTCGAGTTCCTCTACAACGTCACCGGCATCGGCACGCGCGCGCTCGCCGCGCTGGAGGCGGGCGGCCACATGGACATCGTCGGTCCGCTGGGCAACATCTTCGGCTTCGATCCGGCGTTCGGGCATGTGATGGTGGTGGCGCGCGGCGTCGGCCTTGCGACAATGGCGCCGCTGGTGCGCCAGGCCGCGGCCGCCGGCGTGAAGATCACGGCGGTCATGTCGGCGCGCGCGCCGCAGGACCTGATGCAGGCCGAGTTCCTGCGCGGCACCGAGGCCGAAGTGCACTGCGTCTACGACAGCGACGGCAGCTCCTCGGTCGAAGCGGTCGATGCGCTGCTGCGCCGCCTGCTCGACGAAGGGCGGCCCGATGCGCTCTACACCTGCGGCTCGCACCGCATCCTGATGCTTCTGCAGCGCCTGCTCGCGGACTACCCGCAGGTGCGCGGCGAGGTCGCGATGGAACAGCGCATGGCCTGCGGCATGGGCGTGTGCCTCTCGTGCGTGCGGCTCTTCGATCGCGAAGGCGACAAGCAATTCCTTCGCGTCTGCCGCGAAGGTCCCGTATTCCCGATCCGCGAAGTCGTGGGGGAGGTGGAGTTTGGCTGATCTGTCCGTCAAGGTCGGCGAGCTGGGTTTGCGCAACCCCGTGATGCCCGCGTCCGGCTGCTTCGCGATCGAATACGGCGAAGCGCTCGATTTCAACCGCCTCGGCGCGCTGGTGATCAAGAGCGTGTCGCCCCAGTGCCGCGCCGGCAACCCGACGCCGCGCGTGACCGAAGCCCACAGCGGTATGCTGAATTCGATCGGCATCCCGAGCAAGGGGCTGGACTACTACCGCCGCGAAGTGCTGCCGCCCTACACGCGCTACGACACGCCGGTCGTGGTGTCGATCTCCGCCGACACGGTCGACGAATTCGCGCAGGCGGTGGCCGAGATGTCGCTGCCCGAAGTCGCGGTGATCGAGGCCAACATCTCCTGCCCCAACCTGGAGGCCGACGGCATGGCCTTCGCGATGACGCCCGAGACCACCTACCAGGTGGTGAGCGCGATCCGCCGCCGCACCCGCCACCCGTTCTGGGCCAAGCTCACGCCCAACGCATCCCACATCGCAGCGGTCGCCAAAGCTGCGGAAGAAGCCGGCGCCGATGCGCTGGTGATGGGCAACACGGTGCTGGGCATGGCGATCGACGTGCGCACGCGCAAGCCCAAGCTCGGCAACGTGATGGGCGGCCTGTCGGGGCCGGCGATCAAGCCGATCGCGCTGCGCATGGTGCACCAGTGCTACCGCAGCGTGCGCATCCCGATCGTCGGCTGCGGCGGTATCGCGAGTGCCGAGGACGCGATCGAGTTCATGCTGGCCGGCGCCAGCGCCGTGCAGGTCGGCACCGCCTCCTTTCTCGATCCGGGCGCGATGCAGAAGATCATCGACGGGCTCGAGCGCTACTGCGTGGAGATGGGGGTGGCGAATCTCCGCGATCTCACCGGCCAGGTGAAGCTCGACCGGCAACTCTCCGACCGCTGGCTGCGCTTTGCGCAGCAGTCGGGCTGAAGAGTCCGCCATGAAGCTGTTTTCACTTCGACCCCTGGCCGAGCAGCTCTTCGCCGGCGTGCGCGAGCTGAGCTTCGACGGCGTCGGCGTGACGCGCGAAAGCTACGGGCGCGGCGAGTCGGCCGCGGCCGACTGCCTGCGCCGGTTCGCACTCGGCGAAGGCTTGGCCGTGGAAGCGGATCGTGCGGCCAACCTGGTGTTCCGCCTGCCCGGCACGCCGGGCGACGGGCCCGCGGTCTGGACCGGCTCGCACATCGATTCCGTTCCACAAGGCGGCAACTTCGACGGGCTCGCCGGCGTCATCGCCGGCCTCCTGTGCCTGGTCGAACGCCGGCGGGCGGGCCGCACGGACGCACTGCCGCTGCAGGTGGTCGCCTTCCGCGGCGAGGAGAGCGCCTGGTTCGGCAAGGCTTACCTGGGCTCGGGCGCGCTCTTCGGCAAGCTCGGCGCGGAAGACCTCGAATTGACGCAGCGCAACAGCGGTGAGATCCTGGCCGACTGCATGCGGCGCGCCGGCGCCGACGTGGAGGCCATCGGCCGCCGGCAACCCCTCATCGACCCGTCGCGCATCAAGGCTTACGTGGAGCTGCACATCGAGCAGGGCCCAGTGATGGTCGCGCGACACCTGCCGCTGGCGGTCGTGTCGGGCATCCGCGGCAACGTGCGGCACAACCACATCCACTGCATCGGCGACGCCCAGCACTCGGGCGTGGTGCCGCGCTGCCTGCGCCACGACGCGATGTTCGCCGTGGCCGACCTGATCATGCGGCTCGATGCGCACTGGCGCGCGCTGCTGGCGCAGGGCTGCGACCTGGTGGTGACCACCGGCGTGGTGGGCACCGATCCGGCCGAGCATTCGATCTCGCGCATTCCGGGCCAGGTCGAATTCAGCTTCGAGGCGCGCAGCCAGAGCCGCGACACGCTGGAGACCTTCTACCGGCTGATGCGCGACGAGTGCGCGGGCGTCGAACGCGAGCGCGGCGTGCGCTTCGACTTCGACCGCCGCCTGCAGAGCGAGCCGGCCCTCATGGACAAACGCGTCTGCGGGCTGCTCGCCGAAGCCTGCGCCGCGCAGGACATCCCTTTCGAGCGCATGCCCAGCGGCGCCGGCCACGATGCCTCGCTGTTCGCCAACGCCGGCATACCGAGCGGCATGCTCTTCGTGCGCAACCAGAACGGCTCGCACAACCCGCACGAGGCGATGGAGATGGACGACTTCATGCGCGGCGTGCAGGCGATGAGCGATGCCTTCGACCGCCTGTGCGACGAGCCAGCGCCATGACGAGGACGATCACCCTGCGCCGCCCCGACGACTGGCATCTGCACCTGCGCGACGGCGAGATGCTGGAGACGGTGCTGGCCCACAGCGCGCGGCAGTTCGCGCGCGCCATCGTCATGCCCAACCTGAAGCCGCCGGTCACGACCGTCGCCCAGGCGCGCGCGTACCGCGAACGCATCCTCGCCGCGCTGGCGCCCGGACAGGACTTCGAGCCCCTGATGACCGCCTACCTCAGCGACCAGACGCCGGCCGGCGAACTGCGCCGCGGTTTCGAAGAGGGCGTGTTCACTGCCGTCAAGCTGTACCCGGCCGGCGCCACCACGCATTCGGAATTCGGCGTCACTTCGATCGCCAAGGTGGCGGGCGTGCTCGAAACCCTGCAGGCCATCGGCATGCCGCTGCTGGTTCATGGCGAGAGCACCGATCCGTCCGTCGACGTGTTCGACCGCGAAGCGGTCTTCATCGAGCGCACGCTGGCGCCGCTCATGAAGGATTTCCCCGCGCTCAAGGTCGTGATGGAGCACATCACGACCGCGCAGGCGGTGGACTTCGTCTCGGCCGACACCAGCGGCCGGCTGGCCGCCACGGTGACGCCCCAGCACCTGATGTTCAACCGCAACGCGCTCTTCACCGGCGGCATCCGGCCGCACCACTACTGCCTGCCGGTGCTCAAGCGCGAGCGGCATCGCCTGGCCCTGCGCCGCTTCGCGACCTCGGCCTCGTCCCAGGTCTTCCTGGGCACCGATTCGGCGCCGCACCTGCGCACACTGAAGGAAGCGGCCTGCGGCTGCGCGGGCATCTTCAGTGCGCCGGTCGCGCTGGAGAGCTACCTCACGGTCTTCGACGAAGAGAACGCGCTCGACCGCTTCGAGGCCTTCGCCAGCATGAACGGTGCGCGTTTCTACGGCTTGTCGCCGAACGAAGGCACGGTCACGCTTTGCAGGGCGCCGTGCGAGGTGCCGCAGGACATCGCACTGCCGGGCGGCGCAACGGTTCATCCCTTCCTTGGCGGGAGTACGCTCACGTGGAGGCTGGCCGAGGCCGCCGACCCTTGACTCCACTCCATTCACCGAGGAACAAGCCATGAGCAAGAAGATGCGCATCGAACACGACCTGCTGGGGGATCGCGAAGTGCCCGACGAGGCCTACTACGGCGTGCACACGCTGCGGGCCAAGGAGAACTTCCAGATCTCGGGCACCACCATCTCGGCGTTCACGGAACTGGTGGTCGCACTCGCCTCGGTCAAGCAGGCGGCCGCCGAAGCCAACACCGAGCTGGGCCTGCTGCCGGCCGAGCTGCGCGATGCGATCGTCGCCGCCTGCAAGGAGATCCGCGCCGGCGCGCTGCACGAGCAGTTCGTGGTCGACGTGATCCAGGGCGGCGCCGGCACCTCGACCAACATGAACGCCAACGAGGTGGTCTGCAACCGCGCGCTCGAAATCCTCGGCCACAAGCGCGGCGAGTACCAGTACCTGCATCCGAACGAGCACGTCAACATGGCGCAGAGCACCAACGACGTCTACCCGACCTCGATCCGCATCGCCACCTGCTTCGCGATCGAGCGCCTGCTGGCAGCCATGGAGCACCTGCGCGGCGCCTTCGACGCCAAGTCCAAGGAGTTCGCGCACCTGCTCAAGATCGGCCGCACCCAGCTGCAGGACGCGGTGCCGATGACACTGGGCCAGGAGTTCTCGACCTACGCCGTGATGCTGGAGGAAGACATCGCACGGCTGACCGAGGCCTCGGCCCTGATCCGCGAAGTCAACCTCGGCGCCACGGCCATCGGCACCGGGATCACCGCGCATCCCGAGTACGGAGTCAAGGCGCTGAAGGCGCTGCGCGGCATCACCGGGCTCGACCTTTCCACCGCGCCGAACCTGATCGAGGCGACCCAGGACTGCGGCGCCTTCGTGCAGCTCTCGGGCATCCTCAAGCGCATCGCGGTCAAGCTGTCGAAGACCTGCAACGACCTGCGGCTGCTCTCCAGCGGGCCGCGTTCGGGCTTCGGCGAGATCAACCTGCCGCCGATGCAGGCCGGCTCGTCGATCATGCCGGGCAAGGTCAACCCGGTGATCCCGGAGGTCGTGAACCAGATCGCCTTCGAGGTGTTCGGCAACGACCTGACCGTGACCTTCGCGGCCGAGGCCGGGCAACTGCAGCTCAATGCCTTCGAGCCCATCATCGCGAGCGCGCTGTTCCGCAGCTTCAAGCACCTGACCAACGGCTGCATGACGCTGGCCGACCTCTGCGTGAAGGGCATCACCGCCAACCCGGACAAGCTGCGCGAAAGCATCGAGCGCTCCATCTCGCTGGTCACCGCGCTCAACCCGATCATCGGCTACAAGGAAGCGACCGAGGTCGCGGCCGAGGCCTTCGCGAACGGCACCAACGTGCGCGAGGTGGTGCTGCGCCGCAAGCTCATGACCGAGGCCGAACTCGAGGACGCGCTGCGCCACGAGGTGCTGACGCAGCCCCGGGCCTACGAGAAGGCGCAAAAGGCGGGCTAGCTGTCGCTATAGTCGCTTTTTCGATCCCGCCCGCCCACGATGCCCGACGCCGACACGACCTTCGCTTCGTCGATCGACTACCAGGCCCTGGGCGACCGCCTGCGCGCCTACCGCATCGGCGCTTCGCTGCTGGCGGAGGACGTGGCCGAGCAGCTCGGCGTTTCGCGCGCCGTGGTCTATCGCATGGAGAAGGGCGAGATCGTCAAGATCGAGACGCTCGAGCGCCTGGCCCGGCTGCTGGGCACCTCGATGGCCTCGCTGCTGGGCGTCGAGGTCGAGTATTACGGCACGGTGCTCGGCCTCATGGAGCGCATGCGCCAGCTCGAGCAGACCTCGGAGCGGATCATTTCGCACTTCGAGCCGATCTCGCTGCTCCTGACCTCCGACAGCTATCTGCGCTACCTGCGCGAGATGCTGCTCGAAGCCGCGCCGCGCGCACCCGGCAAGGGATCGCGGCCGACCGACATCGAGCAGATGCTGCGCATCCTCGCCGAGCGCAAGGCCTTCTTCGAGACCCGGCGCCCGCACATCGTGAGCCTGATCGGCCTGCGCGAAATCGAGCGCTTCGTCCACACCGGCCTGGTCGGTCGCCTGGATCTGCCCGAGAAGGTGCGCGCCGAACGCATCGACGCAGCCCGCAGCGAGGTGCTGCGCATCGCCGAGCTGATGGAGAGCGAGCCGCTGCACGTGCGCATCGGCGTGGTCGACGATGCAATGCCGGCGGCCACCTTCCAGGTGTTTTCGGGGCCGCGCCATGCCGTGCTGGCCGTGAGTCCGTTCCGCTTCGGCGAGCTGCCCAACGTGCGCAACGGCATCGCCACGGTCACCGCGTCGCCGGAAGCGATCGCGATGTACCAGGAGATGATCGACCGTCTCTGGAAGACGGCCTACCAGGGCAGGAGCGGTGCCCAGCAGCTGCGCAGGCTGCTGGACCGCATGCCGTGATTTTCGAGTTTGACAAGTACGAGGTCGCCATGAGTTTCCAAGATGCAGCCGCACGTTTCGAACGTGCCGAATCGGGCACCGATTCGTTCAAGATCCTGTCCAGGGACGCCTTCCAGGCGATGAAGGACGACGCGCCCAATGCGGGCCTTTATTTCGTGATCGGCATCGCGGCCCAGTCCTATGTGCGCCAGTACGAGGACCAGGGCGTCACGCCCGAATTCGCCGACCGCGCCAAGGCGATCCTGGTGGGCTACGACGCGAAGATCGTGCAGGCGCTTGCCGCCGATCCGGCCATCCGGCTGCGCCTGCTGGGCGAGGTGGCTGTCGACTACGAGTGGCAGGTGCACGACTTCTGAAGGCGTCTGCGCTCTCCTCGCGCACGCATCACGGCATCAGGCCGATGACTTTCTTGATCTCCGAGGCCGAGTAGGCGCGCAGCGTTTGCGAACGCACGTTGCCGAGCGAGCCGACGCTGAGCAGCGCGGCCATCGCCGCTTCGTCGCTGCCTTCGGTCACGACCACCAAGTCGTAGTTGCCCGATGTCCAGTACATGCTCTTGACGCTCAGGCCCAGCTTGGTGGCCAGCCCGGTAAACGCCTCGGCGCGGTTCGGCGACTCCTTGACGCTGCGGATGCCTTGGTCCGTGAAGTTGATGAGTGAGATGTAGGTGGCCATGGTGCTGCCCTCGTTGCAGGTAGGGGCATGGCCGCCGCGGCTGCGGCACAAAGCCCTGGAGGGGATGAGATCGAACCGCGACCCCCGGAGTCGGATCGCTGGAACTCAATATAGGCGGCGTGCCCGCCGAAATCCACTCGGCTCGTTCGTCACCGAGCGGAATTGAGGAGCTGTGCGAGTTCGCGCCGAATCGCGTCCGCGCTGTCGGGCCGCACCAGGCGGCCGAGCTCCTTGCCGTCGCGCATGAAGATCAGCGTCGGCCACAGCTTGATCCCGAAGGAGCGGCCCAGCGGCCGGCCGCTGGCATCTTCGATCTTGAGATGGCGCAGCGGCGGCATGCCGTCCAGCGCCTTCGCGAGCAGCGGCTGCGCCGCCTTGCATATGCCGCACCACGAAGCGCCGAACTCGACCAGCACGGGGCCGGAGAGGGTGTCGACTTCGCTGCGCGAGGGTTCGACCGCGGCGTAGGAAACGTTCATCGCCCCATTCTGCGGCAGGTTGAAATTCAGTGTCGGCGCCGCGACAGTTTGCGGTACACCGTGGCGCGGCTGATGCCGAGTGCGCGCGCCGCTTCGGCCACGTTGCCGCGCGCGTCGTCCACCGCGCGGCGGATCAGCGCTGTTTCGAGGTCGCGCAGGCGCGGGCGCTCCGCGACCGTGATCGACGGCGTGCGGCCGGTCAGCTGCGGCCGCGCCTGCACGCGCAGCCCGGACCAGAGCGGTACTTCGAGCACCGCGTCGCCGCGCCGCGCCGCATCGAAGAGCATCTGCGGCGGCAGCGCGAACAGGTCCTGGCAGTTCGGAGCCGGATCGGTGCCCAACGGCTGATGGAGCATCTGGCGCGCAGCGGCATTGGCGCCGGTCACGTTGCCCTCGGCGTCGATGCACAGCAGGCCTTCGGCGCCCGGTCCGGCCGCATAGCCGGGCCAGTCGATGCGCAGCAGCAGCTCGCAAGGGTGGTTCAGCATCAGGGCGTTCTCGATGCTGCGCGCCGAGAGCGCGGCCAGGTGACGGAGCTCGGGGCGCTCGACCACCTGCACGCCCGTCAGGTCCAGCATGCCGATGCACTCGCCCTGCGGGCCGAACAGCGGCGCGCCGGCGCAACTGTAGATGCTGGTGTCATCGAAGAAATGCTCGCCGCGGTGCAGCCACACGGATTCGTGCTCGGCCAGCGCGGCGCCGATGGCGGTGGTGCCGACCGCGCGCTCCGACAGGTCGACGCCGATGCGCGCGATGTCGCGCGCATGGCGCGCTGCGGCGTCACTGCCGCCGGGCAGGGCGCCGACGTCGACCACCACGCCCTCGGCGTCGGTGAGGATCGCGAAGTAGCGCGTGTCGGCGATGGCGCGCGACAAGCGGTCGAGCACAGGCCGCGCGGCCGAGACCAGGGCCCGGTTGCGCTCGGCGACGCGCCGCATCGCTGTCGTGGAGACCGGGTCGAAGCTTACGCGCTGCTGGGGCCGGTGGCCGGCCTCGAGGCAGCGTTGCCAGGAGCGCGCGAGCCAGGGCTCGATGCGGGTGCTGCCGCCGCCGGCAATATCACCGTCGATCCATTCGCGGCGCGCCTGCGCGATGGTGAGGGAGCGTTCGGGCGCGGGCGAAGCGGGGTAGGCGGTCATCGTGTTTCATTTTGAGAATTTCAAGGACAAGCTGCAAGCGCCTAGGGTTTTGCCTAGGATGGTGCCCTTGCCCGGCGTCCAAGATTCCGGGTGCCTAGCCATCTCATCCACGACGGAGACAGCCACATGCAGGTTCCATTCACGGTCAACGGCCGCGAGGTCACGGTCGACGCGCCTCCCAACACCTTCCTCGTGCACGCGATTCGCGAGCATCTTCACCTGACAGGCACGCACGTGGGCTGCGACACCGCGCAGTGCGGTGCCTGCACCATCCACGTCAATGGCCGCGCGGTCAAGTCCTGCAACGTGCTGGTGGCGCAGGTGGCCGGCGCGCAGATCACGACCATCGAGGGCATCGCCCAGCCCGACGGCACCATGCACCCGATGCAGGCGGCCTTCAAGGAATGCCACGGGCTGCAATGCGGCTTCTGCACGCCGGGCATGGTGATGAGCGCGATCGACCTGTGCACGCACCATCCCAAGTCCAGCGAGGGCGAGATCCGCGAACTGCTCGACGGCAACATGTGCCGCTGTACCGGCTACCAGAACATCGTCAAGGCCGTGAAGATGGGCGGCGAGGCAATGGCTGCCGCGCCCGCCAAAGCAACGGCCACGGCCTGAGGAGCAGCACCATGGGCGCACCCGACTTCGCAAGCCTGCCGCACATCGGCGAGGCACTCAAGCGCAAGGAAGACTACCGCTTCCTGACCGGCGCCGGCCAGTACACCGACGACGTGACGATGGGCAACCAGAGCCATGCCATCTTCGTGCGCTCGCCGCATGCGCATGCCACGATCAAGTCGATCGACATCTCAGTCGCCGAGAAGATGCCCGGCGTGGTCGGCATCTTCAGCGGCAAGGACATCGAAGGAAAGATGGGCGGCCTGCCTTGCGGCTGGCTCATCAACAACCCCGACGGCACGCCGATGAAGGAGCCGATGCACCCGATCCTCGCGATCAAGAAGGTGCGTTACGTCGGCGACCACGTCGCGATGGTGGTGGCCGAGACGGTCGAGCAGGCGAAGAACGCAGCCGAAGCGGTGGTTGTCGACTACGACGTCCACCCGGCCCTGGTGAGCGTGGCCGATGCCGCGAAGAAGGCGAGCGGCGTCACGCTGCACGACGAAGCGCCCGACAACCAGTGCTACAAGTGGGCGCTGGGCGACAAGGCGGCGGTCGATGCGGCTTTCGCCAACGCGGCCCACGTCACCAAGCTCGACCTGGTCAACAACCGCCTGGTGCCGAATCCGATGGAGCCGCGCGTCGCGATCGGCAACTACAGCCGCGCGACCGAGGAGTACGTGCTCTACGTCTCCAACCAGAATCCGCACGTCGAGCGGCTGTTGATGACGGCCTTCGTGCTGGGCCTGCCGGAGCACAAGGTGCGCGTGATCGCGCCCGACGTGGGCGGCGGCTTCGGCTCCAAGATCTTTCTCTACGCCGAGGACGTGTGCCTGACCTGGGCCGCGAAGCAGCTCAACCGCAGCATCAAGTGGACCGGCGACCGTTCCGAATGCTTCCTGTCCGACGCGCACGGCCGCGACCATGTGAGCCACGCCGAAATGGCGATGGACAAGGACGGCAAATTCCTCGCCCTGCGCGTGCACACCGACGCCAACCTCGGCGCGTATCTCTCGACCTTCTCGACCGCGGTGCCGACCATCCTGTATGCCACGCTGCTCGCGGGCCAGTACACGACGCCGCAGATCTACGTGGAAGTGGATGCCTGGTTCACCAACACCTCTCCGGTCGACGCCTACCGCGGCGCCGGCCGGCCCGAGGCCACCTACCTGCTGGAGCGGCTGGTGTCGCGCTGCGCCTGGGAGATGAAACTGGGGCAGGACGAGATCCGCAAGCGCAACTTCATCACCACCTTCCCCTACCAGACGCCGGTGGCGCTGCAGTACGACACGGGCGATTTCCACGCCTCGATGAACCGTGCGCAGGAGCTGGCCGAGGTGGGCGGGTTCGCGCAGCGCAAGGCGGCCAGCGAGGCGAAAGGCAAGCTGCGCGGCATCGGCTACTCGAGCTACATCGAGGCCTGCGGCATCGCGCCGTCGAACATCGCGGGTGCGCTCGGCGCGCGCGCCGGGCTGTTCGAGTGCGGCGAGATCCGCGTGCACCCGACCGGCAGCGTGACGGTGTTCACCGGCTCGCACAGCCACGGCCAGGGCCACGAGACCACCTTCGCGCAGGTGGTGGCCGCGCGGCTGGGCATCGCGGTCGAGGCGGTCGACGTGGTGCACGGCGACACCGGCCGCGTGCCCTTCGGCATGGGGACCTACGGCTCGCGCTCGATCTCGGTCGGCGGCGCGGCGATCATGAAGGCGCTCGACAAGATCGAGACCAAGGCCAAGAAGATCGCGGCCCACCTGATGGAGGCCAGCGACGCCGACGTCGAGTTCGCCAACGGCGAGTTCACCGTCAAGGGCACCGACAAGAAAATCCCCTTCGGCCAGGTGGCGCTGACGGCCTACGTGCCGCACAACTACCCGCTCGACAAGCTGGAGCCGGGCCTCAACGAAACCGCCTTCTACGACCCGACCAACTTCACCTTCCCGGGCGGCACCTACATCTGCGAGGTCGAGATCGACAAGCAGACCGGCGAAGTGAAGATCGACAGCTTCACCGCCGTCGACGACTTCGGCACCATCATCAATCCGATGATCGTCGAGGGCCAGGTGCATGGCGGGCTGGTGCAGGGCATCGGCCAGGCGCTGATGGAAAACTGCGTGTACGACAACGAGACCGGTCAGCTGCTCACCGGCAGCTTCATGGACTACGCGATGCCGCGCGCCGACGACTTCCCGAACTTCAAGGTCGACACCACCTGCACACCCTGCACGCACAACCCGCTGGGCACCAAGGGCTGCGGCGAAGCGGGCGCCATCGGCTCGCCGCCGGCCGTGATCAACGCCGTGCTCGACGCGCTGGCGCCGCTGGGCGTCAAGGACTTCGACATGCCGGCTTCGCCGCACCGCGTGTGGGAGGCGATGCAGAAGGGCAGCGTGAGCCCGACACAGGAACCGCAGCAGCCCTCGCTGACCGCCAGCACCCAGGGCCGACCGGCCGCCTGACACAGAAGGAAATCACACCATGTACGCCTTCACACTCGAACGTCCCGCCAGCGTCGCCGATGCGGCCAAGCTCGCCGCGGCCGGCGGCAAGATCCTCGCCGGCGGCCAGACGCTGCTGGCCTCGATGAAACTGCGCCTGTCGGCGCCCGAACAGCTGGTCGACCTCGGCGGCATCAAGGAGCTCGCCGGCATCAAGAAGGAGGGCAACGCCTTCGTGATCGGCGCGATGACGCGCCACCTCGACGTCGGCCGCAACGCCGAAGTCAAGGCCGCCTATCCCGCGCTGGCCTGGCTGGCCGACCACATCGGCGACCGGCAGGTGCGCGCGATGGGCACCCTCGGCGGCTCGGTGGCCAACAACGATCCGGCGGCGTGCTATCCGAGCGCGGTGCTGGCCTCGGGCGCGACCGTCGTCACCAACAAGCGCGAGATCGCGGCCGACGATTTCTTCCTGGGCCTGTTCACCACCGCATTGGAAGACGGCGAGCTCATCACCGCGATCCGCTTCCCGATCCCGAAGCGGGCCGCCTATGAGAAGCTGCGCCAGAAGGCCTCGAACTTCCCGCTGGTCGGCGTGTTCTTGACGCAGGGTGACGGCGGCGTACGTGTCGCGGTCACGGGTGCGGGCAACGGCGTGTTTCGGCACAAGGGGCTCGAAGAAGCGCTCGCCAAGAGCTTTACGCCTGAAGCTGCGGCCGGCGTGAAGATCGACTCCAGCGATCTCAACAGCGACCTGCACGCGTCGGCGGCCTATCGCGCCAACCTGATCAACGTGCTGACGCAGCGAGCAGTGAAGAAGGCGCTCGGCTAAGCTTTGACGATGACCGACACCACGCCTGCCGCGACCGCCCCGTTCAACACCATCGACGCGGTCGTGCAGGCGCTGGAAGGCGCCGGCTACTACGCCGACCGGCGGCTCGCGACGGCGGTCTTCCTCGCGCTCAAGCTGCAGCGTCCGCTGCTGCTGGAAGGCGAGCCCGGCGTGGGCAAGACGGAGCTGGCCAAGGCGCTGTCGAGCGCGCTGCAGCGCGAGCTGCTGCGGCTGCAGTGTTACGACGGCCTGGAGCAGCGCGAGGCGCTCTACGAATGGAACTACGCGGCGCAGCTGCTGCACATGCGCGCGGCCGAGGCGCATGGCGCGTCGAGCGACGTCGAGTCTGAGGTCTACCAGCCGCGCTACCTGATCCGCCGGCCGCTGCTGCAGGCCCTGCAGGCGCCGGCGCCGGGCGCGGTGCTGCTGATCGACGAGGTCGATCGCGCCGACGAGCCCTTCGAGGCCTTCCTGCTCGAATACCTCGGCGAGTACCAGGTCAGCATTCCCGAACTGGGCACGGTGCGTGCGCTGGTGCCGCCCGTCACCATCCTCACCAGCAACCGCACGCGCGAGCTCAACGATGCGGTCAAGCGGCGCTGTCTTTATCACTGGCTCGACTACCCGGAGCGCGATCGCGAACTGGCCATCGTGCGTGCGCAGGTGCCGAAGGCGGGCGCGGTGCTGTCCGAACAGGTTGCGGCCTTCGTCGGCCGCCTGCGCAGCGCACCCTATGTCAGTGCCTTCCAGCGCGCGCCGGGCATCGCGGAAAGCGTCGAATGGGCGCGGGCGCTGATTGCGCTGGACACGGTCGAACTGGATCCCGAGATCGTGGTCGATACCGCGGGCATTCTTTTCAAGCAGCGCGACGACGTGGCCGCACTGACGCATGAGCTTGCGTCGGACCTGCTGAAGCCCGAGGAGGAGCCGGCGTCGTGAGCGTTCCGCAGCTGGGCGATGCACGCCGCGGCAAGCTGGCCGACAACATGATGGGCTTCGGCCGTGCGCTGCGCCGCGCCGGCGTGCGGACCGATTCGGCGCGCATCGCGCTCGCCGCCGAGGCCGCCGCGCTGGTCGGCGTCGACAGCCGGCTCGACCTGGCTGCCGCGATGGAGGCCGTGATGATCAGCCGCGAACAGGACCGCCTGGTGTTCCGCGAGCTTTTCGATGCCTGGTTCCGCGATCCCGAGCTCGCCAACAAGCTGCTCGCCCAGATGCTGCCGAGCGCCGAGGGCAAGGCCGAGCCTGCCAAGGGTCGGCCGCGCGTGCGCGAGGCGCTCGCGGCGCCGCGCGATCCGGCGAAGCCTGCGCAAACCGAGCGCGAGATCGATTTCGATGCCGCCATGACGGCCAGCGACCGCCGGCGTTTGCACCATGCCGACTTCAATGCGCTGGGCGCTGCCGAGTACCGCCTGGTGGAGCGGCTGGCGCGCGACATCGCGCTGCCGGTGCCGACCGTTCCGGCACGCCGTTTGCGCGCCGCCGGCGACGCGGGCGCCCATTCGCGCATGCACTGGCCGGGCGTCTGGCACGAAGCCGCGCGCACCGGCGGCGAGATGCTGCGGCTGCCGCGGCTGTCGCGGCGCAAGCAGCCGCTGCCCTTGCTGGTGCTGGTCGACGTCTCCGGCTCGATGGAGCGCTATGCGCGGCTGCTGCTCGCCTTTCTGCACGCGGCAACGCGGCGCGCCGGCCGGCGCGACGTGTTCGCCTTCGGCACCCAGTTGACCGACCTGACGCCGGCCTTCCGCATCGCCGACACCGACGCGATGCTGGGCGCGGCCGGCGAGGCCATTGCCGATTTCGCCGGCGGCACGCGGCTGGGCGGCTCGCTGGGCGAGCTGCGGCAGCGCCATGCGCGCCGCTTGACGGGCCGCCGCACGCTGGTCCTGGTGATCAGCGACGGCCTCGACACCGGCGAGCCCGAAACGCTGGAGCGCGAGCTGCTATGGCTCAAGCGCCATTCGCGGCGCGTGCTGTGGCTCAACCCGCTGCTGCGCTACGAGGGCTACGCGCCGCTGGCCCGCGGCGCCGCCGTGCTGCATCGCCATGCAGACGCGATGCTCGCGGTCCACAATCTGAGTGCGCTCGAACAACTGGCCACCAGCCTTGCCGCCCTGATGCGCGCGGGGCGCTAACAAGGAATCCATCATGGAAATGCTCGGCAACCGCCGGCTCGGCATCACGCAGCAGCAAGCCTGGGAAGCGCTGAACGATCCCGAGACGCTGAAGAAATGCATCCCCGGCTGCGACAAGTTCGAACCCGCCGGCGACAACCAGTACTCGGTGGCGCTCGCGGTCAAGATCGGCCCGGTGTCGGCCAAGTTCAGCGGCAAGGTCGCGCTGGCCGACATCACGCCGCCGGACAGCTACAAGCTGTCCTTCGAAGGGCAGGGCGGCGTGGCGGGCTTCGCCAAGGGCTCGTCCAGCGTCACGCTCACGCCGGTCGCCGATGCGCCGGCCGATGCAGCGCCCGCGTGCGAACTCAACTACACGGTGCAGGCGCAGGTGGGCGGCAAGATCGCGCAGCTCGGCCAGCGCTTGATCGACGGCGCGGCCAAGTCGACCGCCGATGATTTCTTCAAGCGCTTCGAGGCCGAGATGCAAAGCCGCTACGGCCCGCCGCCGGCCGCGCCTGTCGAGAGCACCGGGGCACCTGCCGAAGAAGCTGCGGAGAAGACCGGCGCGATGGCAGGCTTCATGCGCAAGATCGGCCTCGGCAAGAAGGCCGACAAGCCGGCGGACGGCACGGAAGAGAAGCCGGCCGAATAGGACCAGACCGGAAGACGAAGCATGGAAAACCTCGACGTCATGGTGTTGCGCACGCTGCGCGACTGGCGGCTGGCGGGCCGCCGCGCACTGCTCACGACCGTGGTGCGCACCTGGGGATCGTCGCCGCGCCCGATCGGCTCGATCATGGCGCTGGCGGAAGACGGCGCCGTCGTCGGCTCGGTCTCGGGCGGCTGCATCGAAGACGACCTGATCGCGCGCTACAGCCGCGCCCATGGCGCACCGGGCGAGATGCCTTTCGGCCCACCGGCGCTGGTCAAGTACGGCATCACCGCCGACGAGGCGCACCGCTTCGGCCTGCCTTGCGGCGGCACGCTGGAACTGCTGCTCGAATACGACCCCGACGCGACCTCGCTCCAGGCCCTGGTGGCCCGGCTCGAAGAAGGGCGCCTGATGCAGCGCACGGTGTCGCTGGCCGATGGTGCCATCGAGCTCGCCGAGGCGGGTTCGCCGGCCGAGCTCTCGATCGACGACAACGCGCTGGTCAACACCTTCGGCCCGGAGTACCGCATGCTCCTGATCGGCGCCGGCCAGCTCGCCGAGTACCTGTCGACGATGGCCAAGTTCAGCGGCTTCGCGGTCACGCTGTGCGACCCGCGCACCGAGTACCGCACGGCCTGGTCGGTGCCGGGCGTCGCGATCAGCACCGAGATGCCCGACGACGCGGTGACTGCGTTCAAGCCCGACCGCCGCACCTGCGTGGTCGCGCTCACCCACGACCCCAAGCTCGATGACCTGGCGCTGCTCGAAGCCCTGCAGAGCGAGGCCTTCTATGTCGGCGCGATCGGCTCGCGCCGCAATGCGCAGGCGCGGCGCGAACGCATGATCGAGCACTTCGACCAGACCGAGGCATCGCTCGCGCGCCTGCGCGGCCCGATCGGCATCTATATCGGCAGCAAGACGCCGCCCGAGATCGCGGTGAGCGTGATGGCCGAGATCCTGGCGGTGAAGAATGCCGTCACGCTGCCGCGCGAGACCGAGGTTGCGCACGCCAAGGCTGCGGCCGGATCGGGCAAATAGGAAAGAGAAAAGCCCCTCGGCGGGGCTTTGTTCTTCAGTGCTTGCGCAGGCCGGCGAGAAAGGTGGTGCTGCGTTCGAAAGCCCGCTGCATCAGCTTCGATTCGCGAGCCTCCTTGTGGGCCCGGGAGAAGGCGAAAGTCGCGGCCGCCAAGACGAAGCACACGCCGACCACGATCAGCAAGCCCATGAACGAACCCAGCCACCAGGCGAGGGCGAGGACTGCGATGCTGGCGAGAAGAAGAATGGCGCGCATGGGCCACAAGGTAGCAGAGTGGCGCGCCGGGGAGGTGTGAACTATTGCTCGGAATTCGCGTGCCTGTCGTCTCTCCTATTCGGCTGCACCGACGGGGCCGGCGGCCGTCCCGTCGAAAGCGCTCATCAGCAGCGGGGCAAGGGCATGCATGCCCGCGGTGGAGGGCTGCATCGGCAGCAGGCCCGGCGTGAAGCCGAGCGCCTCGAAGCGCTTCAGCAATGCGGCATCGGCGCTGATGATGTGGACCGGCACGTCCCACGAGGCGCCGGCGCCGCTCACGCTGGCCATCGGCTGGTGGTCGCCGATCACGACGGTGAGCAGCTGCTGCGGCGCGCGGCCGGACAGGTAGTCGCCCAGCCAGTGGAATGTGTAGGCCAGCGATTCGACGTAGGCGGGCACGGGCTGCAGCCACGAAGCCGGTTGCGCGGCGGCCTGGGCGACTTCGGCCGGGGCATAGGCGTCGGCGCGCAGCAGCCGCTGCCAGTCGGCCACGTAGGGCGCGATCGGGCGGAAGGGCGCATGGCTCGCCAGGGTCGGAAAGACGATGAAGCGCGGCGCGCGTTGCCCGGCCGGCTCGGCCAGTTCCTGCGCATGGAGCAGCGCCATCGAGGCCTGGTCAGGAACGCGCCAATAGCCGAACTGCGGCCCGAGGTAGCCGATGCCGGCGGCGTCGGCGTAGCGGTCGAAGCCGTAGAAGCTGCCTTCGGGCCAGGGCTTCTGCAGACCCGGCATCCAGTTCACGGTACGCCAGCCATGGGCCTTGAAATGGCGCACCAGCGTCGGCCGGTCGGTGGTCAGCAGGAGCTCGTAAGCGCCGGGGTCGTGCATGTCCACGCCGCTGAGCAGCGCGGCATGGGCCAGCCAGGAGGCGCCGCCGAAGGTGGGGGAGCGCACGCGCGCCGAGACCACCTGCCGGCCGCCCGCCGCGAGCGCCTGCATGAACTGCGCGCGCGCCGGCGCGAGCGCGGCGGCCTGCTGCGGGTTGTCGAGCGTCGTGACGCCGTAGGACTCGGCAAAGATCAGCAGCACGTCGGCGCCGCGCAGTCCGGCGAGCGAGCTGTGCGCGAAGTCCGGGCTGGGCGAGAGCTGCGAAGCCGCGTGGCCCGGCAGCAGTTGGCCGGCGAGGATTCCGGCCTGCTGCGCAAGAATGGGTGCGACCGGCATCGAGAAGAACCAGCGCGTATCGCGCCCGCCGACGCCATGCGCAGCAAAGCTCGCGAAGAGCAGAAGGCCGACGAGGCCGATCGCGGGCCGCGGCCGCGGCCAGGCCAGCGCGCGCGCGATCGCACGCCAGCATCGCAAGGCCAGGCCGTACAGCAGCACCGGCACGGCCAGTATGGCGACCGCCGCCAGGCCGATCTGCCAGCCGCCGAGATCGCCCATGTGGAGCACGTCCAGCGCGTGCCTGCTGTCCCAGTAGAGGTTGATCTGCCGGCCGAACACCGCCGAGACCGTGACGTCGAGGTAGCGCGCAACGATCCAGAGGGCGGTGACACCCGCCAGCAGGCGCAGCATGCGCGCGCCCGGCTGTCCGCGCCAGGACACCCAGGCCGTGAGCGCCAGCAGCGCCATGCCGAGCTCGAAGGACAGGCGCAGTGCCGGGCGCGGCCACAGCCCGGGACCGTGGTTCTCCATCGTCAGCAGCGCATTGAGCAGCAGCAACGGCAAGGCGAAGCGCAGCAGCCAGCCGCCCCATGCGGTGCGCGTCATTTGCGCACGGCCTCGAACTCGATGATGAGCGGCACCTCGTCGCCGACCCAGCCGTTGCCGACCGCGTAATTCATGCCGTAGCTGCTGCGCTTGAAGCTGCCGCGTGCCGAGACGCCCATCCGATAGTCCTTGTCGATCGGCGAGACCCCGCTCTTGTTCCAGGTCGCGGTCAGCGTCAGCGGCTGCGACCGGCCCACCAGTTCGAGCTGGCCGGCGATCTCGAAACTCCGCTCGCCGGTGCGCTTGGCGCTGGCCGCGGTGAACACCATGCGCGGGAACTCGGCGCTGTTGAGAAAGTCGGCGCTCTTCAGATGCTGGTCGCGCTTGGCGAAATTGCTGAAGACGCTCAGGGTGTCGACCTCGATGCGTACATTGCTGAGCGCGGCGCTGGCCTCGTCGAAGCTGTAGCTGCCGCGCGCGGCGCGAAACATGCCCAGCACCTTGGCGTAGCCGATGTGATCGACCAGGAAGGCGACCGTGAGGTGCTCGGGGTCGAGCTCGTAGCGTGCAGCCTCGGCGCGCGCGGGCAGCGCCGGCGTCAGGAGGCAGCAGACGAGGATGGCGTACGGCACGCGGGCCGCAAGTGCGTTCATGGGACAGGCTCCAGTGGGGACGCGCGATGGCGGATCAGCCAGGCGATGTCGATCGCGAATGATGCCGCGAGCGCGGCCAGGCTCGCTGCCGCGATGGCCCGGCTCCACGGCGGCGCAATGATGGGCCCCAGGCACACGATCAGGCTGGTGATCTGCGCCACGCACACCGCCTTGCGCCGCTGGCTCGGCGGCAGCGGACGTGCCAGGCAGGGCCAGGGCTTCATCGCCAGCACGAACGCATAGCGCATCAGGCCGGCCGCGAGAATCCATGCGCCGACCTTGTCGAAGTGAAGTACCAGCAGGCAGAGCACCAACGTGAGCAGGGCATCGGTCTCCATGTCGAAGCGCGCGCCGAATTCGCTGGCCAGGCCGCTGCGGCGCGCGAGCGGGCCGTCGAGCGCATCGAGCAGCGCTGCGGCGGTGGCGACGACGATGGCGCCCCAGGCGACGGCATCCGCTTCGGCAAGGGGCTCGCCGACGAGGGCCGCGAGCAGGGCGACGAGCGCCAGCCGCGCCAGCGTCACGCGGTTGGCCACACCGAAGCGCGCGTTCGGCACATGGTCCTTGAGGCCCGTCAGCACCAGCGCGAAGGCGGTGGCGAACACGGCCACGCTCTTGAGCTGGAACCAGGGCGTCAAACCGTCCAGCAAGCCCAGGCCGGCGCTCAGGAGGGTCAGCACCAGCACGCAGGGCACGGCGTCGCGCCAGGCATCGCGCCGGAGCGCGGCGAGCCGGTCCGCGCCGGATGCAGGGCCATTGGCAGGGGGGTGGGTGAGCATCGTCTTAAGATCGGTCGCCAATGACAACGAGCATGCCAGCAAATCCTTCCCGCGTCGCCCCGGGTGAGTCCTGGGCCTGCTGGATCGAGGCGCCGGGCCGTGCCGGGCTGCGCCCTGCTGCGCTCGATGTCCCCGGGGCCGAAGAGATACAGGTTCGCGCCCTGCACAGCGGCATCAGCCGTGGCACGGAGCTGCTGGTGTTTCGCGGCGAGGTGCCCGCCAGCGAGTTCGAGCGAATGCGCGCGCCCTTCCAGGAGGGTGGGTTTCCGGCGCCGGTCAAGTACGGCTATGCCAGCGTGGGCGTCGTCGAGCGCGGACCTGCGGCGCTCCTGGGTCGCCACGTGTTCTGCCTGTACCCTCACCAGACGCGTTACGTGGTGCCGGCCGACGCCGTGCACCTGCTGCCCGAAGGCCTGCCGCCCGCGCGCGCCGTGCTGGCGGCGAACATGGAGACCGCCGTCAATGCGCTGTGGGATGCGGCGCCGCGGATCGGCGATCGCATCGCCGTGGTGGGCGCAGGCGTCGTTGGCCTTCTGGTGGCGTGGCTTGCCGGGCGCATGCCGGGTTGCGCGGTCGAGGTGATCGACACGAATCCTGCGCGCCGCGCCGCGGCCGAACAACTCGGCGTCACCTTTGCGAGCCCGGAGGCCGCCGCGCCCGATGCCGATCTGGTCGTGCACGCCAGCGGCAGTGCCGAAGGCCTGGTCACCGCGCTGCGGCTGGCCGCCTTCGAGGCCACGGTGCTCGAGATGAGCTGGTACGGGCAGCGCGCCGTCGCATTGCCTCTTGGCGAGGCCTTCCACGCGCGGCGCCTCACGCTCAAGAGCTCGCAGGTCGGCCACGTGGCCGCGGCGCAGCGCGCACGCTGGAGCCACCGGCGGCGGCTCGGATTGGCGCTGGCGCTGCTGCGCGATCCGGTGCTGGATGCGCTCGTCACCGACAGCGCGCCTTTCGCCGACCTGCCGGCGGTGCTCGCTCGACTGGCCGCTGGCGCGCCGGACACCCTGTGCCAGCGCATCGACTACCCCTGACCCTTCGACTGAAAGACCCACATGTACAGCGTCAACGTCCGCGACCACTTCATGATTGCCCACAGCTTCCGCGGCGAGGTCTTCGGCCCGGCGCAACGCATGCACGGCGCGACCTACGTGGTCGATCTCGAACTGCGCCGCGCCGAGCTCGATGCCGACGGCGTAGTGGTCGACATCGCACTGGCCACCGAGGTGCTGCGCAGCGTGCTGGGCGAACTCAACCTTCGCAACCTCGACGACGATCCGGCCTTCGAGGGACGCAACACGACCACCGAATTCATGGCGCGCGTGATCTTCGACCGCGTCGCCGCGCGCATCGGCGCCGGCGAGCTCGGGCCGCATGCAAGCGGGCTCGCGGGCATGCGCGTGCGGCTGAACGAATCCCATGTCGCGTGGGCGGCGTACGAGGGCGCGCTTTGACGGCGTCGCGCTGCAGTTTTCTGGTGCCGGGGGATCTGAACACCCGCACCGGCGGCTATGCCTACGACCGGCACATCATCCAGGGGCTGCGCGCGCAGGGATGGGAAGTCGACGTCGCGTCGTTGGGCGATGGCTATCCGGCGCCCGATGCGGCAGCGCTGGCGCAGACCGGCCGGGTATTCGACTCGCTGCGCGACGGCGCGCTGGTGGTGGTCGACGGCCTGGCTTTCGGCGTGCTGCCGGAGCTGGTTCAGCGCCATGCGGGTCGGCTCGACTGGATCGCGCTGGTGCACCACCCGCTGTCGCTCGAGACCGGCCTCGACGCGGCGCAGCAGCGCACCCTGTTCGAGAGCGAACGGCGCGCGCTGGCCCATGCGCGCGGCGTGATCGTCACCAGCCCTTCCACCGCCCGCGCGCTGGCGGCCTTCGAGGTTGCGGCGCCGCGGATCGTCGTGGTCGAGCCGGGAACCGAGCCGGCGCCCTTGGCGGCGGGCTCCGGCGCCGGCGCGCTGTCGCTGCTGTGCGTGGCGACGGTCACGCCGCGCAAGGGGCATGCGCTGCTGATCGAGGCGCTGGCCGGTTTGAAGGACAGGCGCTGGACGCTGCATTGCGCCGGCAGCCTCGTGATGGACGCCGCATGCGCGGCCGCGTTGACGCAGGCCATCGAGGCTCACGGCCTGGGCGAGCGCGTGGTCTTGCATGGCGAACAGGACGAGGCAGGCCTGTGCGCGCTCTACGCGCGGGCCGATGCTTTCGTGCTGCCTTCGTTCCATGAGGGCTACGGCATGGCGCTGGCGGACGCGCTGGCACACGGCCTGCCCGTGATCAGCACCACCGCGGGCGCCATTCCAGACACGGTGCCTGCCGATGCGGGCGTGCTGGTGCCACCCGGAGACGGCATTGCGCTGCGTGCTGCGTTGCAGCGGCTGATGGACGATGCCGGGCTGCGTGCGCAGCTGGGCGCCGGCGCGCGCGTCGCGCGCAGTCGTTTGCCGACCTGGTCTCAGAGCAGCGCGCGTTTCGCAGCGGCGCTGACCGGCTTTCGGCGGCAGGCAGGAAGCGCATGACCGGCTTCAGCACGGACTGGCTCGCCCTGCGCGAGCCCTTCGATCGCGCAGCACGCGAGGCGTCGGCCGCGGCGCTGGACCTGGGCGTGCTGGCGCTTCGGCTGCGCGCCGGTGCGCCGATGCTGCGTGTGCTCGATCTGGCCTGCGGCACCGGCGCCAATCTGCGTGAGCTGGCGCCGCGGCTGGGCGGGTCACAGCGCTGGCTGTTGGTCGACCATGACCCGCGCCTTCTGGCCGCGCTGCCGGAGGCCTTCGGCGCCTGGGCTCGCGCGCAAGGTTTTGCCTTGCGCGCAGACGCCGACTGCCTGCGCATCGAAGGCCCGGACTGGGATGCGGAGGTGCGCACGCGGTGCATCGATCTCGTGATGGCGCTCGACGCCGTTCCCTTCGACGAGGCGCAGCTCGTCACCGCCTCCGCATTGCTCGACCTGGTGTCCGCATCCTGGCTCGATGCGCTGTTGGTGCATATGCGGGCGGTGAATGCCGCCATGCTTTTCGCGCTGAATGTCGATGGGCGCGTGAACTGGGAACCCGCCATCGCCGCAGATGCGCAGGTCCACGAATTGTTCGCCGCACATCAGCGACGCGACAAGGGTTTCGGCGCTGCGCTTGGGGGCGAAGCCGTCGCGCTGGCCGTTGCCCGCATGGAAGCGATGGGCTACGACGTCATGCTGGCGCAAAGCGATTGGCGCATCGAGGAGCCGGCGATGCTGCGGGCGATGGTTGAAGGCACGGCTGCGGCTGCGGTGGAACAGGAGCCGGCTGCGCATGCACTTGTTCGCGCCTGGAAGTCGCAGCGGCTTGCGCTCGTCGAACGCAATTGCCTGTGCGTCGGGCATCGCGACATCCTGGCGACGCTCTAAGCGCGCGCCTGCGCCGCCCGTAAATCCAGATCCCACAGCACATCCGCCCCCATGCGAAAAACCCGGCTCGGCGGCCGTGGGCAATCGCGCATCGCCGCGCGCTGCGGCAGCAGCAGGCCGGGGCGCCCGCCTCCGATGAGCACCGGCGCGACGCTGAGGTGCAGCCGGTCCATGCAACCCTGTGCGATGAAGCGCGAGACCGTGACGCCGCCGCCTTCGACGAAGAGCACGCGCAGGCCGCGCTGCTGCAAGGCGGCGAGCAGCAGGCGCAGGTCCGGCGTGCCGTCGGCATCCGTGAGGCCGGGCACGCCCAGCACCTGATCCGCACCGACGCGCTCTGCCGCTTCGGCTGCCCGCGCGGCGTCGCAGACGAGCAGCGACGGCGCCTTGCGATCAGTGAAGACGCCCAAGGTCGGCGCCAGCCGCAATGCCGGATCGAGCAGCACGCGCACGGGGTTCTTGCCCGCCACGCGCCGCGTGGTGAGCTGCGGGTTGTCGATGGCCGCGGTGCCGGCGCCGACGATGACCGCATCGCTGAGGGCCCGCAGCCGATGCAGGTGCAGCAAGATCTGCGCACCGTTCACATAGTTGGAGTCGCCGCCGCGCGTGGCGATGCAGCCATCGAGGCTCTGGCCCAGTTGGCCGATCACCCAGGGCGTTCCATCGGGCGGCCGTTCGAGCAAGGGCTGGAACAGCGCAAGCAATTCGGCCGCTTCGTCGTCCCAGCCTTCGTCCAGCGAGAGCGCGGGCTGCGGCGGGCCTTCGCCACGGCGGTGCCGCGCGATGTCGAGGCAGCGGGGCCACAGCGCTTCGATGCCGAGCACGGGGGGCTTGGCCGATGTCATGGAGAGGTGCGGATTGCGGGCATTCACCACCGGGGCTTGTAGTAGGGGTCGTCCATGTTAGCGGCCGACGTGTCCGACCCGCCCCAGTAGGCCAGTGCCAGCGCGGCGGCAACCCACAGGGCGGCCACCGCGGCAACGATCAGCGCCTCGACCCAGGGACGCATCTCGCCGCGGCGCAGGCGCCGGCTCCCAAGGCGCACCAGAGGTCCGGATGCGAAAGCCGCAGCCAGCAACAGCAGCGGGCCCGGTCGGCCCGGCACCAGCAACGCGGTGCCCTGCACCAGGGCCAGCCAGGTCAGCAGTGCGGCAACGATGCCGCTCGCGCCGAAGGCGATGCGCGCGACCGGCCAGAGCCACAGCGCGCAGCCCGCAATCGCAGCGCCCAGTGCGAGGCCGAGTTCGAACAGCAGCGCCGAGCCGGACAGCATGGCCAGCGCCGCGAGCCCGAAGCTCGCGACCGCGAGTTCCGCTGCCGCATCGGCGCGCTGCGGCGCCTCCTTCAGCACGGCGCCGATCACCGCCATGCCGACCAGCCAGCTGCCGATCCTGAGCGGCAGCGGTTGCTGGGTCAGCACGACCAAGGCCAGGGCCCAGAGGATGCCGGTCGCCAACCATTGCGTTCGACGTCCGGCGCGCAGGGCTTCCAGACCGAAGCCGACCAACGCAGCGACCGCGCACACCCAGGGCAGCTTCTCGGTCAGCGCGCCCGGTAGCAGGCGCCAGCCCAGCACCCAAGTCATCGTGCCGACGAGCGCCACCGCGACACCGGCCGCAGCCCAGCGCGCGCCCGACATCGGCCCGAGCACGCCTCGCACGAGCCCTGTTGCCGCGAACGCGAGGCACAGCGGCAGCGCCAGGCTCTGGAAGAGCGGATGGTGGAAGTCCATTCAATCGACGCTGGCTTCGCGCGGCGAGACGCCCTGGGCCAATGCTGCTTCGTGCTGCGCGGCCAGGGCCCGTTGAAAACCGTCGCGCTGCTGCAGCCGCGTCCAGTAGGCGGCGACGGCGGAGGGCAAGCGCGAAGCCAGGCCCACGTGCCCGGCCAGCATCAGGGCATAGCCGACCGAGATGTCGGCCGCGGTGAAGCGGTCGGCGGCGAGGAACGCATGCTGCGCCAGCACGGCGTCGATGCCGCGCAGCCGCGAGATGAACCACTTGGCGTAGTCGTCGGCGGCTTGCGGCAGCTTGCGTTCGTCGGGCTCGAAGCGGCCGTAGCGCAGCACGATGGTTTGCGGAAAGGTCAGCGTGGCCTCGCCGTGGTGCAGCCAATTGAGCCAGGCGCCGAAACCCGGCTCCTGCGGGCGAACGGCCAGGCCGCGGAGGTTGTCCGGGTCGAATCGCTCGGCGAGGTACTGGCACATCGCCGCCGACTCGGTCATGCGCGTATCGCCGTCGACGAGGTAAGGGATGGTGCCGAGCGGATTGATCTCGAGGTAGCTGCGCTGCAGCGCCCGCGGCGGGAAGGGCAGCATGCGCAGCTCGTAGGGCGCGCCCAGCTCTTCGAGCATCCAGAGCGGGCGGAACGAGCGGGCGCTGACGCAGTGGTAGAGGGCGACCATGAGCCGACTCTACCCGCGTACGCAGCCCATTCAGTCGAGCGTTGCTCCGGATTGCTTTACCAGCTTCTGGTGCTTCAGCAGCTCGGCCTGGAAGAAGGCGGGCGCGGCGTCGGGCCCGGTGTTCAGCACCATGAGCCCTTGTCCCGCGATCGCGTTCGCCGCTTCGGGCGATGCCAGCGCGCTCGTCATCGCGCTGCTGTAGCCGTCGACGATGTTCTTCGGAAGACCGGCGGGTCCGATCAGCGCGATCCACGCATCGAAGCTGTACTTGGGAGCGCCCGCCTCGGCCATCGTCGGCACGTCGGGCAGCGCGGTGGAACGGGACGAGGTCGACACCGCGAGCGCGCGCAGCGTGCCGGCCTTGAGCTGCGGCGCCACCTGCGACACCGACACGAAGCCCAGCTGAACCTGGCCGCCGATCAGGTCGGTAATCAGCGGGCCGGTGCCGCGGTAGGGCACGTGCTTCATCTCGATGCCTGTCTCGCTGACCAGCAGCTCGCCCGCCAGGTGCAGCGTGCTGCCATTGCCGGCCGAGCCGAAGTTAAGCGTGCCGGGCTTGGCCTTGGCGAGCGCGATCAGTTCCTTGACGTTCTTGGCCGGCACCGACGGATGTACGACCAGCACCAGCGGCACCGTGGCGATCACTGCGATCGGCGTGATGTCTTTCAACGAGTCGTAGGGCACGGTCTTGTAGATGCCCGGGTTGATCACGTGGTTCGACGAGATCATGCCGAGCGTGAGGCCGTCCTTGGGCGCTTTCACGAGCTGCGTGGTGCCCGGGATGCCGCCGGCGCCGACGATGTTCTCGACCACGATGGGATGTCCCGTGGCCTTGCCGAAGGACGGGCCGATGGCGCGCGCCACCGCATCGACGGTGGAGCCGGCCGCGAGCGGCACGATCATGCGGATCGGCTTGTCGGAGGCCGGCACCTGGGCCAGCGCTGCCGTTGCGACCGCGGCGCCGGCGAGCGCTGCCGCGAAGCGTCGGGCCAGGGGGAATTTCATCATTTTCGTCACGTGTGTCTCCTTGTCTTGTTTCATGGATGGCGGCGCTGCAGTTCCTCGAAGGACAGCAGTTCGCCCGCAATGGCGCTTGCCGCCACGGTCGGCGGACTCGCGAGCCAGACCTGGCCCGGTCCGCCGCGCCCCGGAAAGTTGCGGTTGATCGCGCTCACGGTGACCTGCTCCTTGCGCACCGAGGTGCCCGGGCCACAGTTGCCGCAGGCGCCGCACGAGGGCTGCAGGATCCGCGCGCCAACCTTCTCGAAGGCATCGAGGTAACCGCGCGCCGCGCAGTGGTCGCGCACCGCGGTCGTGCCGAACTGGAGGTACAGCGACACGTGATCTGCCACGCGCAGCCCGCGATCGGCCGCCCAGCGCAGCACCGCGTGGTAGTGGTCGAAGTCCTCGCGCTTGCCCGCGGTGCAGGAGCCGCCGTAGGCGATGTCGATGCGCACCGGCTCCTTCACGTCGGCAAGCGGCAGGCCGTTGCCCGGATCGCCAGGCCGCGCCACCATCGGCGGCACCGCCGCGCAATCGACGCGGATCGTGTCGGCGTAGGCCGCACCCGCATCGCTTCGCATCCAGGGCTGGAGCACGAAATCGATGCCGCGCCGCTCGCGCAGGAAGTGCACCGTCTCTGCATCGGGCGCCACGATGCCGGTGAAGCCGCCGAGCTCGGCCGTCATGTTGGTGAGCGTCGCGCGCTCGTCGGTCGACAACTGCGCGATGGCGTCGCCCGTGAACTCGAACACGCGGCCCACGCCACCGCCGGCACGGATGCGCGGCTCCGCCAGGAGGTGCAGCACGATGTCCTTGGCAGTGACGCCGGGGCGCAGGGCGCCGTCGAGCACGATGCGCAGCGACTGCGGCACCGTGAGCCGCACCGCGCCGGTCACGAAGGCGTTGGCCATGTCGGTGGTGCCGACGCCGAAGGCCACGCAACCCAGCGCGCCGCTGTGCGGCGTGTGCGAGTCGGTGCCGACCACCAGCTGGCCCGGCAGTGCGTAGTGCTCGGCCATCATCGCGTGCGAGATGCCGGCCGCGTTGCTGCCGTCGTCGGCGCGCGCCTCGTCTTCGGTCAGCGTGCGATGCGAGCGCAGCGCGTAGTCGGCGGCGAAAGCGCGCTGCGCCTCCACCATGCGCTGCACGTTGGGCACCAGGCCACCGCGCAGGTGCGCGGGGCTTTCCTCGACGTACGAGGTGTGGTCCTCGAACACCACGATCGAATTCGCCTCGTGCAGCTTCAACGGCTTTGGGAAGGTGGCATGCAGCATGTGCGCCGCCATGCCGGTGTAGTACTCGTGGATGAAGCGCCAGTCGGCGCGCACGAAGGCGCCGTCGCCGGGCGCGGGATGGGGCTCGGTCAGTTCGGTGGCGAGCGCATGGCGGGCCACGATCTTCTCGAACAGCGTGCGCGGCCTCTCGAAGGCGCCGGCTTCGACGGTCCGGATGTGCCGCATGAAGCGCTGGCCGAAACGCAGCAGTCCGCCGCTCTTCAGGATGGCGGCGGCGAGCGCATCGCGGCCGGCGACCAGTTCGCCGAGCGGAATCGCTTCGCCGGCGCGGATGCGTTCGACGAGGCCGAAGTCGGTGGAGGTGATGAGCCCGATGTTGTCGGCGTTCTGGCGGTAGATGCGTTCGAAGCTTTCCGCGATCACGAGCCGAACGCCGGCCAACTGCTCGGCCGCGGGGCTGTGCTCGCGCGACGAGCCCTTCCCGTAGCGCTTGCCGGCGACCACCACCTCGATGCCGTTCCTGCGGATCGCATCGGTTCCGACGGGAAGGCGTTCGCCGGCCTTGAAGCCGGTGTAGGGATAGCGGCCGAGCTTGTCGTCGTAGTGGGTGAGGATAGGCAGCGGCGTGATCTCGTCGGTCGAGATGTCGTCGCGCAACGGCGCGGCTTCGGCCAACGGCGGCGATTCTCCGCCCAGGCATTGTTCGACCACCTCGGGGGATGTGCTCAGCAAGAGCAGCTTGGGCGCGAAACGCAGCGCGGGAAAGTCGTCGGCGGCTGGCTTGGCGGTGGGCATACGTCATATTCACGCCGGTACCGCATGCCGGAAAGCGCCAAGACGGCACAGGGGCTCTCGCGAAATGCGAGATCGGGGCTTACCCGCGCAGTGCGTCGATCAGGGCGGCGACCGAACGCAGCCTCGGTGTCTTGTGCAGCGCGTAGAGGTGCAGTTCACGCGCCGCCCAGACTTCGTCGAGCGGGCGCCGCACGAAGCGCGGACTGCCTGCATAGGCCGCGGCGGCGCTTTGCGGAACCACCGCGATGCCGAGCCCCGCTTCGACCATGCGGCAAACCGCATCGAAGCTGCTGACCGAGACGGTCGGCGCAAAAGGCTTCTGCAGCGCCTGCGCGCGTTCGTGCAGCGAGCGGTCGAGTGCGCCGCCCTGATGAACGCCGATCAAGGGATGGTCGAGCAGCTCGGCGAAGCCAAGCGCCTTGCGCCGGGCGAGCGCATGGCCCGCGGGCAGCACCACCTGCAGCGGATCGGTCGCGAAGCGCCAGGCGTCGAGCCCGGCGGGCACCGGCGTCTCCACGCCGACGCCCACGTCGGCGCGGTCGTCGAGGCAGGCGCGGATCACGTCGCGCGTGTCCTCCTCGTGCAGCGAGACCTGCACGCGCGGATGCGCGGCCATGAAGGCCTGCAGGCGCTCGGGCAGGAAGCCGATGACGGCCGACATGTTGGCGTAGAGCCTCACCGTGCCGCGCACCTCGTTGCCTTCGATCTGCACTTCGCGCACCAGTGCCTGCAGGTCGTCGTCGATCTGTTGGCCGCGCGCGAGCACCACTCGGCCCGCATCGGTGAGAGCGATTCCGCGCGGCGAGCGCACGAAGAGAGGAGTGCCGAGCGCGTGCTCGAGATCGGCGATGCGCCGGCTCAGCGCCGAAGGCGCGATGTGCTCCAGCGCGGCGCCGCGAACGATGGAGCCGGCACGCGCCGTCGAGACGAAGAGGCGCAGGCTGTAGGCATCGATGCGGCGGGTCATGCGCGCATTAGAGCGCGCAGGGGAAAACACGTGGATGGCAATGACCCCGGTGCGCGGGTTGGCTACAGTGGGCACCTTTCCTTGCCCCTCGGTAAAGCAATCCATGAGTTCCAGCACCAACATCGTGATCATCGGCGGCGGCCACGCCGCGGCGCAGCTCTGCGCCGGTCTGGCGGAAGCGGGGCAGGGCGCGCGCGTTCACCTGGTCTGCGAAGAAACCCGCATGCCGTATCACCGGCCGCCGCTGTCCAAGACTTTTCTCAAGAGCCCCGACGAGGCGCCGCAGCTGCATCGCGCCGAGACCTGGTATGCGGAAGCCGGCATCACCCTGCATTTGGGCGACCCGGCGCAGGCCATCGATCGTGCGGCGCGCACCGTCACGCTGCAATCGGGCGCCGTGCTCGGCTGGGAGCGGCTGGTGCTCGCGACCGGCACCCGCGCGCGACGCCTGCCGGCGCTGGTGGGGCTGGAGAACGTCGCGCTGCTGCGCGCGGCCGACGAGGCCGCGCAGCTGCGTTCGATGCTCGCCGCGGCGCAGCAGGTCACGGTGCTGGGCGGCGGCTTCATAGGGCTCGAAGTGGCGGCCACGGCGCTCGGGCTGGGCAAGCGCGTGACCGTGCTCGAAAGCGCGCCGCGGCTCTTGAGCCGGGCGGTGTCGCCCGCGCTGTCCGAACACGTGCTGGCGACGCATCGCGCCGCGGGCATGGACATCCGCATCGGCGTCAAGACCGGCGAATGGCAGACCCGGGGCCAGCGTCTCGCGGCGATCGAGGTCGACGGCGAGGCGCTGCCGGTGGACCTGCTGATGGTCGGCATCGGCGCCGTGCCGGAGACTGCGCTCGCGCAGGCCGCAGGCCTCGAATGCGCCGATGGCATCGTGGTCGATGCCTACATGCAGACCAGTGACGAGACCGTGCTCGCGGTCGGCGACTGCACGCGCTTTCCGGACCGGCGTGCCGGCCAGGCGCTGCGGCTCGAATCGGTGCAGAACGCCAATGACCAGGCACGCACCGCGGTCGCCACGCTGACCGGTTCACCGCGCCCGCACGACGCGGTGCCGTGGTTCTGGTCCGATCAGGGCGCCCTGCGGCTGCAGATGGCCGGGCTGGTGCCGGCCGAAGGCACGGCCGGTGCCGTCACGGCGCGCCGCGCCGGCGCCAATCCGGCTTCGTTCTCATTGCTTCACTACGTGGACGGCGTGCTGCGCTGCGTCGAGTCGGTCAACGCGCCGGTCGACCACATGATGAGCCGCAAGCTGCTGGAGGCAGGACGCAGCCCCGACCCGGCGGTGGCTTCGGACCCCGCCGTGCCCTTGAAGACGCACCTGGCCTGATCAGCTCGTCACGCTGCGGCGCGGCGAGGCTGCCGCGCTCTTGCGCAGCTCGGCGTCCATGACGCGCGTTCCGGCCGCGAGCGCGGCCTCGTAAGTGTCGGCACCGTACTCCGCCGCTTTGAGAACCTTCTGCGGCGCGCCGTCGGTGTCGGTTTCGAGCAGGGTCCAGACGAAGGAACCGGGCGCCGGTTCGTCGATGGTGAGTTTGATCGGATTTTTCATGGCCTCTTCATCGTGGGCGCCGGCCCCTGCGATTTCTGTAGGCCAAGGCCGATGGTCCCGACGGTTACATCGGGGTGGCGGCGCCGGCCGGTTCTTCGTCTTTCGCGGCGAGCACCTGCGACCATGCGCGCAGCAGCACGGCGCCGAGCAGGGCCGCCACGGCAGCGAAGCCGGCGCCGACGATGAAGGCGGCGTGATAGCCGCCGTTGAGCGCGACCAGCGCATGCGCGCCGGATGCCGCGAGGCGATCGGTTCGCGCCGACGCAAGGCTCGCGAGCACGGCCAGGCCTAGCGCGCCGCCCATCATGAAGGCCGTGTTGACGATGCCCGAAGCCAGGCCCGATTCGCTCGGCGCCACGTCGCTCATCGCGACCAGCAACATCGGGTTGAGCGCGATGCCGGCACCGAGGCCGAGCAGCGTCATGCCGGGCATGACGTCCAGGAGAAAGTTGCCGTCCACCGGCGCGCGAGCGAACAGCGCCAGCCCGACGGCCGCCAGCAGCAGCCCGAAGGCGAGCGGCCCGCGGTTGCCGAAGCGCATGACCAGCTTGGCCGAGATGCCGAGCGAGAAGGCCGCCATGATGAGGTTGGCCGGCAGGAAGGCGAGGCCGACCTGCATCGGGCTGTACCCCAGCACCAGCTGAAGGTAGAGCGCCGAGATGAAGAACCAGGCGAACATCGCGGCGGCCCACAGCACGCCCATCACGTTAGCGACCGCCACGTTGCGCAGGCCGAACAGGCGAAGCGGCATCAGCGGATGGCGCACGCGCGCCTCGATCACGATGAAGACGACCATGAGCAGCACCGCGACGCCGAGCAGGCCGAGCGTCCGCGTCGAGGTCCAGCCGGTCTCGTTGCCATTGACGATCGCGTAGACCGCGAGCATCAGCGACAGCGTGACCGTCACGGCGCCGCCGACATCGAGCTTTTCGCCGGCCGCATGCCCGGGCGCGTGCGGCAGCAGCGCGAGACACAGCAGGTAGACCGCCACGCCGATCGGCAGGTTGACCAGGAAGATCCAGTGCCAGCTCAGCGCATCGGTCAGGAGGCCGCCGAGCAGCACGCCGATGCTGCCGCCGCCGGCGCAGACGAAGCCGTAGACGCCCATCGCCTTGGCACGCTCGCCCGGCTCGGTGAATAGATTCATGATCAACGACAGCGCGACCGCCGAGACCACGGCGCCGCCGAGGCCCTGCACGGCGCGTGCGGCGATCAGCAAGGCCTGCGAGTTCGAGAGGCCGCAGGCCAGCGAGGCGAGCGTGAACAGCGTGATGCCGAGCAGGAAGAGGCGGCGGTGCCCGAACAGGTCGCCCAGCCGGCCGCCCAGCAGCAGGAAGCCGCCGAAGGTCAGCATGTAGGCGTTGACCACCCACACCAACGAGGTCTCGTTGAAGCCGAGGTCGGTGCGGATCGACGGCAGCGCCACGTTCACGATCGTGGTGTCGAGCACGATCATCAAGACGCCGAGACAGAGAACCATGAGCGCCAGCCAGCGCCGGCGACCTTCGATTGGATGCGTACTGAGCATGAATGGAACTCCGTTCAATCGACGAGAAAGCCGCAGCTGAGGTTGGCGACCGTGCCGGTGAGGGCGCCGGCGTGGTCGGAAGCCAGGAAGACCGCCGTGTTCGCCACCTCGTCGAGTGTCGGCAGCCGCTTCAGCAGCGTGCCGGCGGCGGCGCCCTCGAGCATCTGATCGATGCCGACGCCGGCGCGCCTGGCCACCATGCCGAACACGTCGCGGCTGTGCGAGCCCGCGGCTTCCGCCTGGGGAATGGCGTGCGGCCGCATGCAGACGACGCGGATGCCCTGGGCGCCGAGTTCGCCCGCCAAGTGGCGCGACATGCCTTCGATCGCCGAACTCGCGACGCAGTTGCCCATGAAGCCCGGCCCCGGCAGCCGCGCGCCCGGCGTCGAGAGGGTCAGGATCACGCCCGAGCCCTTCCTGACCATGTGCCGCGCCACGGCCTGCGCGGTGATGAAGTTGGTGCGCGTGTAGACGCGGATCGGGTATTCGTAGTCTTCCAGCGTCAGGTCCGCGAGGGGCGTGCCCTGGACGTGCGCGACGCCTACGGCGTTCAACGCGATGTCGATGCCGCCGGCTTTCCGGGCCACGGCATCGGCGTGCCGGTCGACCGCTTGCGGGTCGAGTGTATCGACTTCAGCGCATTCGGCGACGCCGCCGGCGGCTCTGATGTGCGCAGCGACGGCCTCGAGACGGGCCAGCGTGCGGCCGGCGAGAAACACGCTGGCGCCCTCGCGCGCAAAGGCCCGGGCGACGGCGCCGCCGATGGCGCCGCCCGCGCCATGGATCAAGGCACGCTTGTCGGCGAGCAGCATTGCATCTCCTTGTTTGTGTACGCCATCCACAAAACATAGCAGAGATACTGGACGCCGTCCACTTACGAGAAAACGTGTTCGTGTGCCCCCAACGGCGGGCGGCCGTGCGTTTCGCAGGCCGCCCGCGGATCAGTAGCGGTAGGGGTTGTTCGGCCGGCGGTCGAAGCGGTTGGGCACGCCGTCGCCGTCGCGATCGCGGTCGTAGCGGTTCGGCACGCCGTCGCGGTCGTTGTCCCAGCCGCCGCGGCGATGGTTCCAGCGGTCATCGTGGCCATGCCAGCGTTGGGGTTGAGGAGCGTAGTAGACCGGCGGAGGCGGCGCCGGAACCACGATCACGCGCTGCGGATAGCGCTCGTACTGGGCATGGGCCGGGAGCGTGATCGCGCCGAGCGACAGCAGCGCGGCGGCGCCAAGAGCGAAGCTGATCTTTTTCATGTGAACTCCTCGTGGTTGGAAGGAGCCTTCATGGTGCTCCTGCAGTGTGAAGTAGACGTAAGGCGGGAGCGAAATCTTGTATAGCCCTGTGTCGCTTGCGCAGGGTCTCGCATCGATCAACGCGGGCGCTGCAAGATTTGTTTACATATAGTTAAAATGTATTACATGAATACGGACCGCGACAATTTCCACGACTGGGCACGGGACAAGCCCGACACGTCTTTTGACCGCCTGCAGGGGCGCAGACCCCTGGACGAGCCCGAGCACGATGCGATCCGTTGGGGCCGGCTCGTCGTTATGGCGTTGCTGGGCGTGGCCCTCGTCGCCGGCTTCAAGTTTCTCGCCGGCCTTTGACGCCTTCCGCGTCTCTCCAAAGTCGTAGGGCGCGCTCATCCATCCGCGCCGGCGTCACGGCGGACCGCTCGCAGTTCTTCCAGGACCTGGCGTTCATCGAGGGCTGAGCCTGGCGGCGGCCACCACGTCCCGGGCGGCGCGCAGCCGGCGCACCTGCAGGACCGCGCCGACCAGGAAGACGACGAAGAGCGCGCCGACGACCTTCTGCAAGGCCGGATCCTCGGGGCCCGCGAACACCGGCGATCCCGCCGGCACGCGCGTGAAGGTCTCGGTCACGCCGGGGATCATGTGGAAGAAGAAGGTGAGCGAGTAGCTCACCGTCTCGACGTACGCGGATGCGCGCCCGAACAGCTGCGTCCTCATCGCCACGGCTGCCAGGCCGAGCACAAGCAGCGTCACGATGCCCAGGACGTGGGGCTTGCCGAAACCTCCGTGCTGGAAGATCCCGAAGCCGGTCAGGCAGGTGAGGATGGTCATGACGATGTAGGTCATGCCGATCGCATTGCGCGGCGAGATCTGCTTGTCGCGCACGAACGCGATCAGCCCCGCGGCGACGGCGACCAGGCTGATGGCGGTGTGGATCACACCGAGGGTAGTCAAGCCGTAGATCATGGAAGCTCCTTAAGCGTGTCGACAGGGCATGGTGCATTCGCTGCCCCCTTCGAGCAGCTCCCTTGGGTCGGGGTGCGCATCTCCCTTTCGGGAGAGGCGCAGGCCGGAGCCTACATGCGCTCGGGCGGCACGTCACCGCCTTTCTGGCGTTCGCGGAACAGCGCGGCGCGCATCAGGAAGATGGTCATGACCGGTGTGGTCAGCGCGATGAAGAGCGCGATCAGCACGGCATGCAGGAAGAGGCTGAAGCCCTGCACCGAGAAATAGACGATGGTGGCCAGCGTGACGCACCACACGCCGAGGGTGGCGCCGAGCGTGGGCGCATGAATGCGGCGAAAGAAGGTCGGCAGACGGACCAGCCCGAAGGAGCCGATGGCGGCGAAGGCGGCGCCGAGCACAGCGAACACCGCGGTCACGATCTCGGCCCACAGCGGCAGCGGGCCCACGATGAAGTCGTTCATTCGATCACCTCCCCGCGCAACAGGAACTTCGCCAGCGCCGTCGAACCGACGAAGCCGAACAGCGCGATCAGCATCGCCGCCTCGAAGTAGACGTTGCTCGCATAGACGATGCCGAGCACCAGCATCATCAGCATGCCGTTGACGTAGAGGCAGTCGAGCGCCGTCACGCGGTCCTGCGCGGTGGGGCCGGCGAGCAGGCGGGCCACGGCGCACAGCATCGCGACGGCGAGCAGCAGAAGGGCCAGCTTGAGGGCCCAGAAGAGCACGGGCGTCATGATTCGAAAATCTCCATCAGCGGCTGCTCGTAGCGTGCCTTGACCACGGCGACGAAGGCCGCTTCGTCCTCGACGTCGAAGACGTGGATCAAGAGGGTGGAGCGGTCGAACGAGATCTCGCCCCAGGCCGTGCCCGGCGTGAGGCACATGATCATCGCCAGCACCGCCAGCGCGTTGGGGTCGCGCAGCGCGAGCGGCACACGCACGAAGTGCGGCGACATGTCGGCGCTGCGCCTCGTGAGCAGGAGCCGGGCCACGGTCAATGCCGAACGGACGAGGTCGAGCGCCACGACGCCGCAGAGCCGCAGCGCGAGACCGGGCCGGCGCATGCGGACCGTGGCGGGCCGCAGGCTCTGGGTCAGCACCGGAACGGCGATGGAGAGGATGGCCGCCAGCAGCAGCGTCGCCGGATGCAGCGACTGGTTCAGCAGCAGCCAGACGATGAACAGCGCCAGCGACAGCGGCGGCGAGGGGAGCCAGCGTTTGATCATCGGGTGGATCCTCCGGGACGGGTGGTCGGACCGGGCAGCTGCCGCGCACCGAACACGGCCTCGCGGTAGGCGGTGGGCGAACGCAGGGCCTGGGCGGTGGCCGTGGCGTGCTGCATCACGGGCTCGGCCATGAGCGTCAGCCCGAGGCAAGCTGCCAGCAAGGCCGCCACAGGCAGCACCTCGAGCGCGGGCAGTGCCGGCATGGTTGCGTGCGGCAGGGTCCAGAAATGGCGGATGCCGGTGCGGCTCAGGGCGATCAGCGAAAGAAAGCCCGAAACGATCAACAGCGCCGTGAAGGCCCAGCCCGCCGGCGTGATGCCGCGTTCGGCGCCGAGCAGGCCCGAGAGCATCGCGAACTTGCCGACGAAGCCCGACAGCGGCGGCAGCCCCGCGAGCAGCAGCGTGCAGCCCATGAAGCTGAGGCCCAGGAAGGCGATGCCGGCCGGGATCGCGCGGCCATAGAGCGCCTGCGCCTCGTCGTCGAGGTTCACGTCGTCGAGGCTGCTCAGGTCTTCCGCGAGAAAGGGCGCACCGCCGGCGGCCTCGTGCGGCGCGACGCTCATGCCCGCGTTGCGCCAGCGCTCGATCATGTCGATCAGCAGAAAGAAGGCGCTGACCGCCAGCGTGGAGCTCAGCAGGTAGTACAGCGCGCCCGCCCACACGGCCGGCTGCCCGAGCCCGATGGCGGCGAGCAGCGTGCCGGCCGACACCAGCACGCTGAAGCCGGCGAGATTGGAGAGCCGCTGCGTACCGACGATGCCGAGTGCGCCGACGAACAAGGTGGCGAGCCCGATCGCGATCAGCACCCCCTGGCCGAACTGGGCCGAGGTGCCGGTGTCGGGCGCGAAGAGCAGGGTCCAGAGCCGCAGCAGCGTGTAGATGCCGAGCTTGGTCAGGAGCGCGAACACCGCACCCACAGGCGACACCGCGGCGCTGTAGGCCGGCACCAGCCAGAAGTTGAGCGGCCAGGCGCCGGCCTTGGCGAAGAAGGCGGTGGCGAGGATCGCCGCGGCCGCATGCACGAGTCCGCGATCGGCCGGCGCGAGCTGCGCGATGCGCACGCCGAGGTCGGCCATGTTGAGCGTGCCGGTCGCGCCGTAGAGCAGGGCCGCGCCCACCAGGAACAGCGAGGACGCCGCGAGATTGATCGCCACGTAGTGCAGCCCGGCCTGCACGCGCAGCCGGCCGGAGCCATGCAGCAGCAGACCGTAGGACGCGGCGAGCATCACCTCGAAGAAGACGAAGAGGTTGAACAGGTCGCCGGTCAGGAAGGCGCCGTTGAGACCCATGAGCTGCAACTGCAGCAGCGGATGGAAGTGCACGCCCGCGCGGTCCCAGCGCGAGGTCGAATAGATCGATGCGGCGAAGGCGACGACGCCCGTGAGCGCGACCATCATCGTCGACAGGCGGTCGGCCACCAGCACGATGCCGAAGGGTGCGCGCCAGTTGCCGGGCAGGTAGACGCCGATCGAGCCCGCGCCGCCGCCGGTGTCGGCGGCGTTGACCCATCGAAGCAGGGCGAGCGCGGCCAGCAGGCCGATCAGGCCCGACACCACGCTCAGGAAGGACTTGGTGCGGCGGCGTCGTTCGCCCAGGAGCAGCATCAGCGCGGCCGTCAGCATCGGCACCAGGATCGGCACCGCGATCAGGTGCGGCATGCCGAGCTCGAGCAAACGATCGAGGAAGCGGAAGAGATCCGTCATTCGGAGCGCTCCTTGCGCTCTTCACCGTCCACATGATCGGTGCCCGTGAGCCCGCGCGAAGCAAGCAGCACGACCAGGAACAGCGCCGTCATCGCGAAGCCGATCACGATGGCGGTGAGCACCAGCGCCTGCGGCATCGGGTCGGCGGTGTTGGCCAGCGTGGCGCTGAAGCCCGGCAGCAGCACCGGTTCGCTGTCGATCTTGATCCGCCCCATGCTGAAGATGAAGAGGTTGACGGCGTAGGAGATCAGCGTGAGGCCCATGATCACCTGGAAGGTGCGCGGGCGCAGCAGCAGGTAGACGCCGGAGGCGGTGAGGATGCCGATGGCGATGGCGAGCACGGCTTCCATCAGGCGGCACCCTTCGCGTCGGCCGCCGCGCGCTCGGCTTCCTTTTCGGCTTGTTCGTCGGCCCAGCGGTGGCTGCGGATCGACTGGTGCGCGAGCGCCGTCAGGATCAGCATGGTCGCGCCGAGCACCAGCGCGAACACGCCGATGTCGAAGAACAAGGCGCTCGGCACGTGCACCTCGCCGAGCAGCGGCAGATGCAGGTGTGCGGTGTGCGTGGTGAGGAAGGGGTAGCCGAACAGAACCGAGCCCGCACCGGTGCCGAGCGCCAGCAGCATGCCGACGGCGATCCAGCGCCGCGGGTAGATGCGCAGGTGTTCCTCGACCCACTCGGCGCCGGAGACGATGAACTGCAGCACCAGCGCCACCGACATCACCAGCCCGGCAACGAAGCCGCCGCCCGGCTGGTTGTGGCCGCGCATGAAGAAGTAGATCGACACCAGCACCGCGAGCGGCAGCAGCAGGCGCACCAGCACGGCCGGCACCATGAGATAGCCGACGGCGGTGTCCTTGGCGCGGCGCGGGTTCAGCAGGTCGCTGCTGCCGTCGTCGGTCTGGGCGCGCTGCTGCGCGGGCAGGGCCATGGACTCGGGCGCCGGGCGAAAGCGGCGCAGCAGCGCGTAGACCGTCAGCGCCACGATGCCGAGCACCGTGATCTCGCCGAAGGTGTCGAAGCCGCGGAAGTCGACCAGCATCACGTTGACCACGTTGGTACCGCCGCCCTCCGACAGCGCGCGCTCGAGGAAGAAGGGCGAGATGCTTTGCGGGAAGGACCGCGTCATCATCGTCCAGGCCAGCGCGGCCATGCCGCATCCGGCTGCCGCGGCGATCAGCAGGTCGCGCCCGCGACGGCCCCAGAGGCGCAGCCGCATGCGTGCCGGCTGCGGCTTGGCGGTGCGCATCGGCAGCCAGCGCAGGCCGAGCAGGATCAGCACCGTGGTCACGGTCTCGACCACCAGCTGCGTCAGCGCAAGATCCGGCGCCGAGAACCAGATGTAGGTGGTGCAGCACACCAGGCCCGCGCCCGAAGCCAGCATCAGCGAAGCGAGCCGGTGGAACTTGGCCTGCCATGCGGCCGCGAGCGCGCAGACGCAGCCGATGACCCAGGTCATGGCGAACATCGACGAGAAGGGCAACAGTTCGCGCGTTCCGCGCTCCGCGGGCGCGAGCCAGAGCGATGCGGCGGCGCCCGCAAGCGCCACCACGACCAGCAGCAGCAACTGCATCTGCAGCCGCCGCGTGCCGAACAGGCGCCGGCTGCGCCGGCCGGCCTCGCTGAGACGCGCCATCAGGTTCTCGAATATGCGCTGGCCGTCGAAGCGATGCAGCAGCGGCGTGTATTCGAGCGCGCCGCGCGCGCGGCCGCGCCGCTGCAGCAGATAGAGCGCCGCGCCGCCCGCCAGCGCGACGAAGCTCATCAGCAGCGGCAGGTTGAAACCGTGCCAAACGGCCAGGCTGTATTCGGGCAGCACGCCGCCGACGACCGGCGTCGCCGCCGTGGCGAGAAAGCTGCCCACCGACCAGGCCGGCGCGACGCCGACCACGAGGCAGATCAGCACCAGCAGTTCGACCGGCACGCGCATCCAGTGCGGCGGTTCGTGCGGCTGCTTCGGCACGTCGGGCCCGCAGGGCGGGCCGAAGAACACGTCGAACACGAAGCGCGCCGAATAGGCGACGCTGAAGATGCCGGCCAGCGTCGCGATGACCGGCAGGCTCCAGTTGACCCATGGCGTGGCCTGGATGAAGACGGTCTCGGCGAAGAACATCTCCTTGGAGAGAAAGCCGTTGAGCAGCGGCACGCCCGCCATCGAGGCGCTCGCGATGATCGCCAGCGTGCCGGTGATCGGCATCAGCCGGAGCAGGCCGCTCAGCTTGCGGATGTCGCGCGTGCCGCTCTCGTGGTCGATGATGCCGGCCGCCATGAAGAGCGATGCCTTGAAGGTCGCATGGTTCATCACGTGGAACACGGCGGCGACCGCGGCGAGCGGGCTGTTGAGCCCGAGCAGCAGCGTGATGAGCCCGAGGTGCGAGATGGTGGAGTAGGCCAGCAGCGCCTTGAGGTCGCGCTGGAACATCGCCACGTAGCCGCCCAGCAGCAGGGTCGCCGCACCCGCGCCGCCCACGATCCAGAACCAGGGTTCGGTGCCCGAGAGCACCGGCCACAGCCGCGCCATCAGGAACACGCCGAGCTTCACCATGGTCGCCGAGTGCAGGTAGGCGGAGACCGGCGTGGGTGCCGCCATCGCGCGCGGCAGCCAGAAGTGGAAGGGGAACTGCGCGCTCTTGGTGAAGGCGCCGAGCAGCACCAGCACCAGCACCAGCGGATAGAGCCGGTGCGCGCGGATCGCGTCGCCCGAGGCCAGCACCACGTCGAGCTCGTAGCTGCCGACGATGCGGCCAAGCACCAGCACGCCGGCGAGCAGGCACAGGCCGCCCGCGCCGGTCACGGTGAGCGCCATGCGCGCGCCACGACGTGCATCGCGCCGGTGGTGCCAGTAGCCGATGAGCAGAAAGGAGAACAGGCTGGTGAGCTCCCAGAACAGCACCATCTGGACCAGGTTGCCCGACAGCACCACGCCGACCATCGCGCCCATGAAGGCGAGGAAGAAGGAGAAGAAGCGCGGAACGGGATCCGAGGCCGACATGTAGTAGCGCGCATAGAGCACCACCAGCGAGCCGATGCCCAGCACCAGCATGCAGAACAGCCAGGCGAAGCCGTCCATGCGGAACACGAGATTGAGGCCGAGCGCGGGCAGCCACTCGATCTCTTCGCGGATCACGTTGCCGTTGGCGAGCTGCGGAAAGAACCACGCCGCCTGCACCGCGCAGCCGAGCGCGACCAGGCCTGCCAGCGTCGATTCCCGGTTGCGCGCATCCGACGGCAGCAGGGCCGCGAGGACGCTGGCAATGAAGGGAAGTGCAACGAGGAGAACAAGGGGCATTGCGATCGATTCTATCGAGCGCCCCTCTGCGAATGCCCTCGAATCAGCCGATGAACTGCTGCACCGTGCGGATGCCGAGCCAGGTGAGGACGAGCGAGCCGCAGACGTGCAGCGCCGCCGTGCCGAAGGCCAGCGCGAGTCGGTCCTGCAGGAGCATGGTGACGACTTCGGCGGAGAAGCTGGAGAAGGTGGTGAGCCCGCCCAGGAAGCCGGTGATCAGCAACAGGCGCCAGACCGGATCGAGTTGCGGCATCGCCTGGAACACCGCGACCGCGATGCCGACCAGGTAGCCGCCGATGAGGTTGGAGGCGACGGTGCCCCAGGGGATCGACGTGCCGGTGCTGAGCCACAGGCTCAGCCCCCAGCGGGCCAGCGCGCCCAGCGAGGCGCCGATGCAGATCGCGAGTACCGGCAGCACGACGCCTACTTCTCCACGCCCATCACCACGTTGGGCAGCACGGTCACGATGCCGGGGAACAGCGTGATCAGCGCGATGCACAGCACCAGGCAGAAGAAGAAGGGAATCGCGGCCTTGGCGATCACGTTGCTGTCCTTGCCGGTCATGTTCTGCAGCACGAAGAGGTTGAAGCCCACCGGCGGCGTGACCTCCGCGATCTCGACCAGGAGCACGATGAAGATGCCGAACCACACGAGGTCGAAGCCGGCCTTCTGGATCATCGGCAGCACCACCGCGCTGGTCAGTACGATCATCGAGATGCCGTCGAGCGCGGTGCCCAGCACCAGGTACACCACCACCAGCGCGCCGATCAGCGCATAGGGCGAGAGGTGCATGCTGTCGACCCATTCGGCCAGCTCGCGCGGGATGCCGGTGAAGGCCATGGTCTTGGTGAGGAAGGCCGCGCCGGCCAGGATGAACATGATCATGCAGCTGGTGCGCGTCGCGCCCATGATGCCGTCCTTGAAGTTCTGCCAGGTCAGGCTGCGGCCCCAGGCGGCGATGGCCAGGGAACCCAGCACGCCGAAGGCGGCGCATTCGGTGGCCGTGGCCCAACCCGCGACCAGCACCCAGACGATGAAGACGATCAGGAGCCCGCAGGGGATCAGGTTGCCCGACAGGCGGATCTTTTCCTTGAAGCTGGTCGGCGGATCGGCCGGCGGCACCTGGTCGGGATGACGCAGGCTCCACCAGCCGATGTAGCCCGAGAACAGCAGCATCAACAGAAAGCCGGGCAGGAAGCCGGCCAGGAAGATGCGGATGATCGAGGCGTCGGCGGCCACTGCGTAGACCACCATGGTGATCGAGGGCGGGATCAGGATGCCGAGCGTGCCGGCGGTCGCGAGCGAGCCGATCGCCAACTTCTCGTTGTACCCGCGGCGCTTGAGCTCGGGCAGCGCGACCTTGGCGATGGTCGCGCAGGTCGCGGCCGAGGAGCCCGAGACCGAGCCGAACACGCCGCAGCCGAGGATGGTGGTGTGCATCAACCGGCCCGGCACGCGGTTGAGCCAGGGACGCAGGCCTTCGAACATCTCTTCGCTGAGCTTGGTGCGAAACAGGATCTCGCCCATCCAGATGAAGAGCGGCAACGCGGCCAGCTCCCAGCTGGCATTGCTTTCCCAGAAGGCCGAGAACAGGTTCTTGCCGGGCAGCGTGTTGGTGAAGAAGGCCTGGCCGACCCAGCCGACGATCGCCAGCGTCATTGCGATCCAGACGCCGCCGGCGAGGAGCACCAGCATGATGGCGAGCAGCAGCGCGCCCATGAGGAGGGTGTCGAGCACGAAAGTCCTTGTTGTTCTAGATGTCGGACGAGAAGTCGCCGGCGGCGTGCCGCTCTTCGACCGCGCGCTGGTAGCTGGGTTTCTCGCCGCGCACCACGCCGACCAGCTCGTCGACCATGGCGATCAGGAGCAGCCAGCAGCCGATCACGAAGGTCGATTGCGGGATCCAGATCGGAATGACCAGGAGGCCGGTCGCCATCTCGGCGAACTCGTAGCTCTCCCAGGTGAAGCTGGTAGCCCAGTACGTAAGGTAGGCCACCGATATCGCGGCGATCACGAGGCAGATGACGTCGAGCACGCGCCGGACCTTGGGCGGCACGGCGTCGAGCAGCAGCGTCACGCGCACGAAGTCGCCATGGCGGAAGGCGTGCGCCATCGCGAAGAAGGAGGCTGCGGCGCACAGCCACGCCACCGCATCGTTGAGCCCGCTCACATGCCAGTTCATCTGGCGGCCGACGCCCGCCAGGACCATCAGCACGAAGATCAGGAACACGCAGAACGCGCCGAGCGCGCCTGCGCCGCCGTAGAGGCGGTCAAGCCAGCGTCGCATGGATCACTTTTTCTTGTAGGCGTCGACGATCGCCTGTCCGTCCGCGCCGGCGGCCTTGAGCCAGTCGGCCTGCATGATGCCGCCGACCTGGCGCATGTCGGTGTCGAGCTTGGGCGAGGGCTTGTGGATCTTCATGCCGCGTTCGGTCAAGAGACGCTTGTACTCGTCGTTCTTTTCCTGAGCGACCTTCCAGCCGCGCGCTTCGGCGTCGGCCGCGACCTTGGTCACTGCGGCCTTGGTGGCCGGGTCGAGCGCATCGAAGGCCTTGGCATTAACCAGGATCGCGTTCTTCGGGATCCAGGCCTGCGTGTCGTAGAAGTTCTTGATGTGCTCGTAGGTCTTGGTGTCGTAGCCGGTCGAGCCCGAGCTCATGTAGCTCTCGATCACGCCGGTGGCCATCGCCGCGCTCAGTTCGGCCTGCTGGATCTGGACCGGCTGCGCGCCGATCAGTTCGGCGATCTTGGCAGTTGCGGGGCTGTAGGCGCGCCACTTGATGCCGCGCAGGTCTGCCACCGAGGCGATCTCCTTCTTCACGTAAATGCCCTGCGGCGCCCAGGGCACCATGAACAGCACCTTGATGCCCTGCGCGGCGAGCAGCTTTTCCATCGCGGGCTTGGACGACTCGTACAGTTTCTTCGCTTCGGGGTACGTGGTCGCGAGGAAGGGCACACCGTCGAGCGCGTAGATCGGGTTTTCGTTGGCGAAGTTGGCCAGGAGGATTTCGCCGGCCTGGGCCTGGCCGCTCTGCACGGCACGCTTGATCTCGGGCGCCTTGAAGAGCGAGGCGTTCGCGTGCACGGTGATCTTGACCTTGCCACCGGTGGCGGCGTCGACGTCCTTCGCGAACTGGGTGATGTTCTCGGTGTGGTAGTTGGTCGCCGGGTAGGCGGTGGGCAGGTCCCACTTGGTTTGCGCGAATGCCGCGGCACCGAGGGTCAGGCCAGCGAGGGCAATGCCGAACTTGTGATTCATGGGCTCTCCAGAACGTACGAAAGTAAAAAGGCGTCGGGGAGCATACGTGCAAATATCGGGCCATCGTTTGGGGCTTTTCCCTGCCACTCGCGCTGCAAGGGTGCAGCAACACGAATGAAAAAGCCGCCCGGAGGCGGCTTTGTGCAAGGCGGGAAAACCGCGGCGCGCCTGGTCAGGGCTTGGCGTCGGCTTTCTCTTTCTTCACTTCGGTCTTCGCGACCTTGGTGGCAGGCGCCGTGGCACCGTAGCTTTGGCCGTTGACGGTCAGCCCCTCGGCCGACAGCCGGGTCGCCGCCTTCTCCTTCACGCCCTTGACCCGGCTCATGAGGTCCGGCCAGTCTTTGAATGCACTCTGTTTGCGCGCTTCGACGATGCGCTTGGAAAGCGCCGGGCCCACGCCCTTGAGCGCATCGAGCTCTGCGTCCGTCGCCTTGTTGGCATCGACTGCGGCCCACGAGACGGTCGCGATGAGCATGGCCATGATGGCCAAGATTTTTTTCAGCATGCTGATTCCCTGACATTGTTGTGAAAGGGATGCCTTGGCACCCCGCCGCGCGCGACGTGCGCACGGCGTGGTTCTCAACGGCGGGTTCTGCACCGCGGTTGACGCCTTGTTGCCGGCGTCAGAATTCATCAGATTTCCTCACAGCTCTTCGACGCGCCGGGGCGGATAGCTGTCCCAGGCCTGGCAGCCGGGGCAGTGCCAGAAGTACTGATGGGCTTCGAAGCCGCAGGCCGCGCAGCGGTAGCGCATCAGCGGCCGCGTGGCCTGGTCGAGCGCGCGTTGCACTTGCGGATGGAACTGCTCGTGCGTGAACTGCTCGCCCGCGAGCCAGCGCGAGGCTGCCACCAGCGAGGGCTGGTGCGCGAGGTGGGCGATGTAGCCATCGCGTGGTTCGGGTGCGGACGATGCGTCTTCCGGCAACACGGGCGTGCCGCCCAGGGCCATGATCGCTTCGAGCACATCGATCGAAGGCAACGCGGCGTAGCGGCGTTGCAGCATCGCCAGCGCCTCGCCCGCGCGCTGCGAGGCGACTGCGGCCTGCTGCAGCACCGCGGCGTAGAGCGGCAGCGCCAGCGGCGCGCTCTCGCTGAGGGCCGCAAGCGTTTCGAAGGCCTTGGCGGAATCGCCGTTGCGCAACTGCAGCGTGGCCGTGTCGATGGCCGGCCGCGGCGCCTGCGGTGCCAGCGCCATGGCCTGCTCCAGCAACTGCGCCGCGCCGTTCAGATCGCCGGCTGCTACCTGTTCGGCGGCCTGCTCGCAGAGGTGATGTGCACGTCGCGTGCTGTAGCTGGCCTGCTCGGCTTCGTCGAGCTTCTGCGCCACCGCCGCAGCCTGAGTCCATTCGCGCGAACGTTCGTAGATGGCCAGCAGCGAAAGCCGGGCCTCGTTCTCGTAGCGCGTGCCTTCGAGCTTCTGCAGCGCGGCCTCGGCGCGGTCGAGCAGCCCTGCGCGCAAGAAGTCCTGCGCCAGCGCGTGCTGCGCGCGATCGCGGTCGGAGCGGCTCAGGTCGCCGCGGCCCAGCAGGTGTTCGTGCACGCGCACGGCGCGCTGGTATTCGCCGCGGCGGCGGAACAGATTGCCGAGCGCGAAATGCAACTCCTGCGTGTCGGGATCGTTCTGGACGGCTTCGATGAAGGCGTCGATCGCCTGGTCCTGCTGCTCGTTGAGCAGGAAGTTGAGGCCGCGGAAGTAGGCCTTGGGTGCCTGGCGGTTCTCGATGCGCAATTGCCTCAGATCGAAACGCGATGCGAGCCAGCCGAGGACGAAGGCAAGGGGCAGGCCGAGCAGCAGCCAGCTGAAATCAAAGTCCATGTTGGCGCACGGCGGGAAGATCGGTGGTGGCCTGCGGGGTTGCGGCCGCGGCAGCGCTCGGCGGCGAAACCTGCGTCGCGGGCAGCTGAGCTGCGGCGCTGCGGTGCTTCCACCAGCCCGGTAGCATGCCCAGCGCGCCGACCACGAGCCCGCCGGCAAAGGCTGCGAGCACGACCAGCACCAGTGGCGCGCGCCAGTAGGTGCCGAAGAAGAAGTAGACGGTGGCGTCGTGCTGGTTGTTCAGCGCGAAGGCGAAGAGGGTAAAAAAAATGGCTGCCTTGAGCAGCCACAGGAGGTATTTCATGCGCATCCCCGTTGGCGGGGGAATTCTATGCTTCAGGCTTCGCGTTCCTGCTTTTGCGCATCGAGTTCGGCTGTGCGTGCGTCGACCGCTTCGCGCAGGGCCTTGCCCGGCTTGAAATGCGGCACGCGCTTTTCGGGAATCTGCACGCTTTCGCCCGAACGCGGATTGCGGCCGATGCGCGGCGGACGCCGGTTCACAGTGAAGCTGCCGAAGCCGCGGATCTCGATGCGGTGCCCGCGCACCAGCGCATCGCTCATCGCGTCAAGAATGGTCTTGACGGCGTATTCGGCATCGCGATGCGTCAGTTGTGCGAAGCGCGCGGCGAGTTCCTCAACCAGGTCAGAACGAGTCATAAACCACAGAAGGACACGGTGAGCAGCGCTCACCGTGTTCTCGTCTTACTTCTCGTTGTTGTCGAGCTTGGCGCGCAGCAGGGCACCCAGGCTGGTCGTGCCCGCGTTCTCGCGTGCCGACTGCTGGCTCAGGTTGGCCATGGCGCCTTGCTCGTCGACCATGTCCTTCTGCTTGATCGACAGCTGGATGTTGCGGGTCTTGCGATCCACGTTGACCACCACGGCTGTGACTTCGTCGCCTTCCTTGAGCACGTTGCGTGCATCTTCCACGCGATCGCGGGAGATTTCGCTGGCGCGCAGGTAGCCGATGATGTCTTCACCGAGATCGATCTCGGCGCCGCGGGCGTCCACGGTCTTGACCGTGCCGGTCACGATCTGGCCCTTGTCGTTCACCGTGGTGAAGGTGGTGAACGGGTCGCTGTCGAGCTGCTTGATGCCGAGGCTGATGCGCTCGCGGTCGACGTCGACAGCCAGCACGATCGCTTCGACTTCCTGGCCCTTCTTGTAGTTGCGCACGGCGGTTTCGCCGGGCTCGTTCCACGAGAGGTCGGACAGGTGAACCAGGCCGTCGATACCGGCAGCCAGGCCCACGAACACGCCGAAGTCGGTGACGCGGTCGCCGCGCTTGGTGTTCTGCGCGAATTCCTGCCACGGGTTGGCCTTGCACTGCTTCATGCCCAAGCTGATGCGGCGCTTGTCTTCGTCGATCTCGAGGACCATGACTTCGACTTCGTCGCCCAGCGCGACGATCTTGTTCGGCGCGATGTTCTTGTTGGTCCAGTCCATCTCGGACACGTGCACCAGGCCTTCGATGCCGGGCTCGAGTTCGACGAACGCGCCGTAGTCGGCGATGTTTGTGACCTTGCCGAACAGGCGCGTGCCTTGCGGGTAGCGGCGCGAAACGCCCATCCACGGGTCGTCGCCCATCTGCTTGAGACCCAGCGAGACACGGTTCTTCTCGGTGTCGAACTTGAGGATCTTGGCGGTGATTTCCTGGCCGGCCTGCACCACTTCGCTCGGGTGGCGAACGCGGCGCCATGCCATGTCGGTGATGTGCAGCAGACCATCGATGCCGCCGAGGTCGACGAACGCACCGTATTCGGTGATGTTCTTGACGACGCCGCGCACGACTGCGCCTTCTTTCAGCGTTTCCATCAGCTTGGCGCGTTCTTCGCCCATGCTGGCTTCGACCACGGCGCGGCGCGAGAGCACCACGTTGTTGCGCTTGCGGTCGAGCTTGATGACCTTGAATTCGAGGGTCTTGTTCTCGTAGGGGGTCAGGTCCTTGATGGGACGCGTGTCGATCAGCGAGCCCGGCAGGAAGGCGCGGATGCCGTTGACCAGGACGGTGAGACCGCCCTTGACCTTGCCGCTGGTGGTGCCGGTGACGAAGTCGCCGGATTCGAGGGCCTTCTCGAGGGCGAGCCACGAAGCCAGACGCTTGGCGGTATCGCGCGAGAGGATGGTGTCGCCGTAGCCGTTTTCAACGCTGCCGATGGCAACGGAAACGAAATCGCCGGCCTGGACTTCGAGTTCGCCCTTGTCGTTCTTGAACTCTTCGATCGGCACGTAGGCTTCGGACTTGAGGCCTGCGTTGACCACGACGTGGTTGTGTTCGACACGCACGACTTCGGCGGTGATGACCTCGCCGGTGCGCATTTCGGAACGCTTCAGGGATTCTTCGAACAGGTCGGCAAAAGATTCAGACATTGAGTTTTCCTTCCGTCACGCAGGGTTGTCAGTCGCACCATTGCGGCTGGATGGGTCTGGAGACGGCGGTTGTTTGGGCTTGGGGCCCGGTTGAGGTTGAACAACCAGCAGGCCGGTGCGCTGTCGCGCGGCGGGGACCTGCTGGACCGAAACACCTCTCAAGAGGACTTGAAAGGCTGTACTTCCTGCCACCAGTCGAGCACCCGTTCGACCGATTGCTCGATCGAAAGAAGGGAGTTGTCCAGGAGGCGGGCATCAGGCGCCGGCTTCAGCGGCGCGACGCTGCGGGAGGAATCCCGAAGGTCACGCGCTTCCAGGTCGGCGCGAAGACTGTCGATTGTAGTCGAAATACCCTTTGAAATCAACTGCTTATGGCGCCGCTCGGCACGCTGGGCGGCGCTCGCGGTCAGGTAGACCTTCAGCGCCGCATCGGGGAAAACGACCGTGCCCATGTCGCGGCCGTCGGCCACCAGGCCAGGCAGGAGCCGGAAGCTCTTTTGCAGCGTCATGAGCGCATCGCGCACGGCCGGCAGCGCCGACACGCGGGAGGCGTCCATGCCGGCTGCTTCGGTGCGGATGGCGTCGCTCACATCTTCGCCCGCGAGCAGGACCCGGCCTTCGCTGAAGCGCAGCGGCAGGGTGCGGGCGAGGGTGGCAATACGTGCCTCATGGGCGGCGTCGGCGCTGAGGCCGTCGCGGCGCATCGCGAGGCCGGTCACGCGATAGAGCGAGCCCGAGTCGAGGTAGTGGTAACCGAGCCGGTGCGCCACCTCGACCGCCAGAGTGCCCTTGCCGGAGGCCGTGGGCCCGTCGACGCAGATCACCGGCACCTCGGCCGCTTCGGCCACGGAGAACAAGGTTTCGAAATAGTCGGGGAAGGTCTTGGCGACGCAATGCGGCTCCAGGATGCGCAGCGGCAGCCCGGCCGGATTGAAGGCCGCGAGAGAGAAGCACATCGCCACCCGGTGGTCGTCGTAGGTTCGGATGCTGGCCGCCTGCCAGTCGGCCGCGGCCGGCGGATGCACACGAATGAAGTCGGCGCCGTCCTCGACCGTGGCGCCCAGCTTGCGCAGCTCGTTGGCCATGGCGTCGATGCGGTCGGTTTCCTTCACGCGCCAGCTCGCGATGTTGCGCAGGGTGCAGGGGCCGTCGGCATAGAGCGCCATCACTGCGAGCGTCATCGCTGCGTCGGGGATGTGGTTGGCGTCGAGGTCGATGGCCTTGAGCGGCCAGGCGCCGCGCGCAACATGGAGCCAGTTGGCCCCACTGTCGACCTGCGCTCCCATCTGACGGGCGGCTTCGACGAAACGGATGTCGCCCTGGATCGAATCGGCGCCCACGCCGTCGATGCGGATCCCGGTGCCCTTGGCGATCGCGCCGAGCGCAATGAAGTAGCTGGCCGACGATGCGTCGGCCTCGACGTGGATGTCGCCCGGGGAACGGTAGCGGCCGCCCGCGGGAATCGTGAAGCGTTGCCAGCCGTCGCGCCGGACATCGACGCCGAAGCGCGCCAGCAGGTTGAGCGTGATCTCGATGTACGGCTTGGAGATCAGCTCGCCGACCACCTCGATCACGACGTCGCGCGTCGCTGCGGCCAGCGGCAGGGCAAGCAGGAGCGCTGTCAGGAACTGGCTGGAAACGTCGCCGCGCACCCGGATCGGTGCGTCGAGCTGAAGTGCATCGAGCGCCACCGGGTGGATGCGCAGCGGCGGATAGCCGGGGTTGCCGGTGTAGTCGATGCGGCAGCCGATCTGGACCAGCGCTTCGACCAGGTCGCCGATCGGCCGCTCGTGCATGCGCGGCACGCCGCGCAGCTCGAAATCGCCTCCGAGCAGCGCGAGTGCCGCGGTCAGCGGCCGCATGGCGGTGCCGGCATTGCCGAGGAAGAGCGAGGCGCCTGGGGTTTGCAGCTTGCCGTCGAGCCCGTCGATGCGCAGCGTGTTGCCGGCGGTTTCGATATGGCAGCCGAGCGCGGCGAGCGCATCGAGCATGACCCGGGTGTCGTCCGAATCGAGCAGGTCGTGCACCGTGGTCGTGCCGCCGGCGAGCGCCGCCAGCAGCAGCACACGGTTGGAGATGCTCTTCGAGCCGGGAAGTCGGACTGTGCCGCCGGCAGCGACGAGGGGCGGAATGTCCAGGAAGGGCGTGGAGAACATGCTCAATCCGGCGATGCGGCGTCGCCCGGCTGCCACTGGGCGCGGACGCGGCTCGCCGCGGCGATCGCGTCTTCGAGGGCCTGGGCATCGCCCGCGCTCATCAAGGCTTCGAGTTGCGCCAGTGCGGCGCGAAAAGCCTGCGATTGCTGCAGCACCTGTTCGCGGTTGGCCAGCAGGACGTCGCGCCACATGGGCGGATCGCTGGCTGCGATGCGCGTGAAGTCACGAAAGCCGGGGCCGGCCAGTTCGAGAAAGCGCGCGCCCTCGGGTTGGGAGGCGATCGCGGCGGTGAAGGCGAAGGCGAGCAGATGCGGCAGATGGCTCACCGCCGCGAATGCGCTGTCGTGCGCCTCGGGCGTCATCGTCACCACCTTGGCGCCGACGCTTGTCCAGACCTGCGTGGCGCGCTGCACGTTGGAGCGCCGCGTGGCCTTGATCGGCGTCAGCACGACCTGGCGCCCGGCGTACAGGCCGGCATCGGCGTGTTCGATGCCGGCGACTTCCTTGCCGGCGATCGGGTGTGCCGGGACGAAGGCGCCGAGCTGATCCTGCAGGCCGCGCCGCGCGGCCTCGATCACGTCGCCCTTGGTCGAGCCCACGTCCATCACCAGCATCTGGTCGGTGATGCCGTGGCGGATGGCCTTGAAGGTGGCTTCCGACGCGCCGACCGGCACCGCGATCAGCACCAGGTCGGCGCCCGAGATCGCAAGCAGGGCGGAGGGCGCGGCCACGTCGATCACGCCGAGCTGGCGCGCCCGCTCGGTGGTCGAGGGCGACTTGCTGTAGCCGACCACGCGCTTGACCAGCCGCGCGCGCTTGAGCGCCAGCGCAAAGGAGCCGCCCATCAGGCCGCAGCCGATCAAGCCGAGCTGTTCGAACATGGGGAGCCTCAGGCGGTGACGGGGTAGGCGCCGAGGACTTTGTAGAACGCGCAAAGCTTGCGCAGTTCGGCCAGGGCTGCGGCGACGTTGGGCTGCGACGGATGGCCGTCGAGGTCGATGTAGAAGTAGTACTCCCACTGGCCGGTGCGCGCCGGTCGCGATTCGAAGCGCGTCATCGAGACGTTGTTGGCCTTGAGCGGTACCAGCAGGTCGTGCACTGCGCCGGGCCGGTTGGGCACGGAAACAACGAGGCTGGTGCAGTCCTTGGCCGACGCCGGCGGCATGGCCAGCGTCTGGGGCAGGCAGATGACGGCGAAGCGCGTGCGGTTGTACGAGTCGTCCTGGATTGCGTGCGCGATGATGTGCAGCCCGAACCGGGTGGCCGCACGCTCGCTGGCCAGGCCGGCCCAGGCCGGATTGCCGGCCGCGAGCCGCGCACCTTCGGCGTTGCTGGAAACGGCGCGCCGCTCGGCGTTGGGCAGGTGCTTGGAAAGCCAGGTCTGGCACTGCGCGAGCGCTTGCGGATGCGCCAGCACCGCTTCGATGCCTTCGAGTTCGTTGCTCGTGCGAAGCAGGTGGTGACGCACCAGCAGGCTGACTTCGCCGACCACGTGAGTGGGCGAGTGCAGGAACAGGTCGAGCGAACGGGTGACGACGCCCTCGGTGGAATTCTCGACGCCGACCACGCCGTACTGCGCGCTCCCGGCCGCCGTGGCATGGAAGACTTCATCGAAGCTGGCGCAGTAGATCAGGTCGGCCGCGCCGCCGAAGTACTCGATGGCGGCCTGCTCGCAGAACGTGCCTTCGGGGCCGAGCACGGCGACGCGCTGCGGCGATTCGAGGGCTAGGCAGGCCGACATGATCTCGCGCCAGATGGCCGCCACGTGCAGCGCCTTGAGCGGGCCGCCGTTGCTTTGCTGCATCTTCTCGATCACCTGCGCCACGCGGTCGGGGCGGAAGTAGGGCGTGCCCTCGCGCTTCTTGACCTCGCCGACCCGTTCCGCGACATGCGCGCGGCGGTTCAGCAGATCGAGCAGTTGCTGGTCGAGCGAATCGATCTGCACGCGCAGATCGGCGAGGCTGGCGGAGTTGTCTGGTGCGGAAGGCTGTGGGGTGGGTGCGGTCATCGGTCAGGTGCACATGCATCTAGGCATGCGACCGTTCGAATTCTCGCATGTAGCTCACGAGTGCCTGCACCCCGGCCAGCGGCATCGCGTTGTAAATGCTGGCCCGCATGCCTCCGACCGACTTGTGCCCTTTCAGCTGAAGCAGGCCTGCTTCGCGCGCACCGGCAAGAAAAACCTCGTTGCGGCTTTCGTCCTTCAGGAAGAAAGGCACGTTCATGCGCGAACGGCAATCGACGGCGACCTTGTTCTCGTAGAAGGCCGAAGCATCGATGAAGTCGTAGAGGCGCCGCGACTTCGCGAGGTTGCGCTGCTCCATGGCCGCGATGCCGCTGAGCCCACCCTCGGTCTGCTGCAGCAGCCACTGGAAGGTCAGCCCCGCGATGTAAATGCCCCAGGTCGGCGGCGTGTTGTACATCGACTTGTTGTCCGCCACCGTCTTGTAGTTGAAGGCGGAGGGGCAGATGTCGAGCGCGTGCCCCAGCAGGTCGTCGCGCACGATCACGATCGTGAGGCCCGCCGGCCCGAGGTTCTTCTGGGCGCCGCCGAAGGCGAGGCCCACACGGCGCCAGTCGACCGGTCTCGAAGCGACATGGGAAGAGAAATCGATGACCAGCGGCGCGTCGCTGCCGAGCGCGGCGAGATCGGGCAGTTCCTGGAACTCGACGCCGTGGATCGTCTCGTTGGAGCAGAGATGCACGTACGACGCGTCGCGGGTTAGCTGCCAGCTCGCGGGATCGGGTAGCCGCGTATGCCGGCTGTCGGCGTTGGACGCGACGATGTTCGCCTGGCAGTAGCGCTGCGCTTCCTTCTGCGACTTGGCGCTCCAGCTGCCGGTGATCACGAAGTCGACGCTCGCGCCGCGCGACAGGTTCATCGGCACGATCGCGTTCTCGCCGAGCCCGCCGCCCTGCATGAAGAGGACGTTGAAATTCGCCGGAACCGCCAGCAGGGTGCGGATGTCGGCTTCGGCCTGCGCGCAGATCGCGCCGAACTCCTTGCCGCGATGGCTCATTTCCATCACGCTCATGCCGCTGCCCTGCCAGTCGAGCATCTCGGCGGCGGCGCGTTGCAGCACCGCCTCCGGCATTGCGGCCGGGCCGGCGGAGAAGTTGTACGGGCGCGGACCCGCGGCGGTCGTCACTTCTTGGCGGGCGCCGCCTTGGGCGCGGCCTTGCCTGCTGCCGGTGCGGCGCCGCCGGTGGGCGCGCCCAGCGCCTTAGCGACATTGGCGTCGAGGTTGCGCATCTTCGGTTCGATGCTGGTGCGGGTTTCGGCCACCAGCTTTTCCGTCAGCGCGTTCTGCATCTTCGGATTGAGTTCCTGGTACTTCTTGCTCAAGGGCGAGTTGATCCAGGCCAGCAGCTGGCGCATTTCCTCGTCGCTGAGGTTCTGTTCCAGGATCGGGCCCAGTGCGCCGGGCGCGAGTTGCAGCGCCTTGTCGCGCACGATCGGATAGGCCTCGTCGAAATACTTCTTGAGCTCGGCGTCGGCGGCCTGGGCGGCCGATTCGCGCTTGTCGGCCGGGACCTGCGTCTGCAGGTACTGCGAACCCGCTTGCGCGATGGGCGCGCTGGACTGCTCGACCAGCCCGCGCGCCAGCGCTTCGATGCCGGGGCGCTGCAGGTCGATGAACTGCTTGACCATCGCGGCCTTGTCCTGGGCCATGGCCATCGAGCTGCCGGCGAGCGCGACCGCGACGAGCGCGAGTTTGATTTTTTTCACTGAGGGTTCTCCGTTGAAGATGATGATGAGGAAGTGTCGTCGGCGCCGGGCTCGTTCTCCACGATCGCGTCGTTCTCGACGATGCGCTGCAGCCCGCTGAGCTTGGCGCCTTCGTCGAGCCCGATCAGCGTGACGCCTTGCGTCGCACGCCCGAGTTCGCGAATTTCGGAGACACGGGTGCGTACGAGCACGCCCTTGTCGGTGATGAGCATGATCTCGTCGTCGGCATGCACGAGAGTTGCGGCCACGACCTTGCCGTTGCGCTCACTTTGTTGAATGGCGATCATGCCTTTGGTTCCCCGGCCATGACGCGTGTACTCGGTAATGCTTGTGCGTTTTCCGTAACCATTTTCCGTCGCGGTGAGGACGCTTTGCTCTTCGTCCTCGGCCACCAGCATGGCGATCACGCCCTGGCCGTCCTCGAGCATCATGCCGCGCACGCCACGTGCGTTGCGGCCCATCGGGCGCACGTCGTTCTCGTCGAAGCGCACGGCCTTGCCGCCGTCGGAAAACAGCATCACGTCGTGTGCCCCGTCGGTCAGCGCGGCGCCGATCAGGTAGTCGCCCGGGTCGAGATCGACAGCGATGATGCCGGCCTTGCGCGGGTTGCTGAACTCGTCGAGCGTCGTCTTCTTGACCGTGCCCATCGAGGTCGCCATGAACACGTACTGGTTGGCCGGAAAGGTGCGCTTCTCGCCGGTCAGGGCGAGCACGACGTTGATCTTCTCGCCTTCCTGCAGCGGGAACATGTTGACGATCGGGCGCCCGCGCGAACCGCGCGAACCGGCGGGCACTTCCCAGACCTTGAGCCAGTACAGCCGGCCGCGGTTGGAGAAGCACAGGATGTAGTCGTGCGTGTTGGCGATGAAGAGCTGGTCGATCCAGTCGTCTTCCTTGGTCGCCGTGGCCTGCTTGCCGCGTCCGCCGCGCTTCTGGGCCCGGTACTCGCCCAGCGGCTGGCTCTTGATGTAGCCGCTGTGCGAAAGGGTCACGACCATGTCGGTGGGCGTGATCAGGTCTTCGGTCGAAAGGTCGAAGGCGCTGTGCTCGACCTGGCTGCGGCGCGCGCCGAGCTTGGTCTGGCCGAACTCCTGCTTGATGGTTGCGAGCTCGTCGCCGATGATCACCGACACCCGCTCGGGCTTGGCCAGGATGTCCAGCAGATCGTCGATCTCCGCCATGACTTCCTTGTACTCGGCAACGATCTTGTCCTGCTCCAGGCCGGTCAGGCGCTGCAGGCGCATCTGCAGGATTTCCTGGGCCTGCGTGTCCGACAACTTGTAGAGCCCATCGGAACTCATGCCGTACTCGATCTCGAGCCCGTCGGGCCGGTAGTCGTCGGCGTTGATCACGCCGCCGTCGGCGCGTGTGCGGGTGAGCATCTCGCGCACCAGTTTGCTGTCCCACCGGCGGTTCATCAGCTCGGCCTTGGCCACTGGTGGTGTCGGTGCGTTGCGGATGATCGCGATGAAGTCGTCGATGTTGGCGAGCGCGACGGCCAGGCCTTCGAGCACGTGGCCGCGTTCGCGCGCCTTGCGCAGCGTGAACACCGTGCGGCGCGTCACGACTTCGCGGCGATGCTGCAGGAAGACCTCGATCAGGTCCTTCAAGTTGCACAGCTTCGGCTGGCCGTCGACCAGCGCCACCATGTTGATGCCGAAGGTGTCCTGCAGCTGGGTCTGCTTGTAGAGGTTGTTGAGCACGACCTCGGGCACTTCGCCGCGCTTGAGCTCGATCACCAGCCGCATGCCCGACTTGTCGGACTCGTCCTGAATATGGCTGATGCCTTCGATCTTCTTCTCGTGCACCAGCTCGGCCATGCGCTCCTGGAGCGTCTTCTTGTTGACCTGATAGGGCAGCTCGTCGACGATGATCGCCTGCCGCTGGCCGCGGTCGATGTCCTCGAAATGGCACTTGGCGCGCATCACCACCTTGCCGCGGCCGGTGCGATAGCCGTCCTTGATGCCGTTGATGCCGTAGATGATCCCGGCGGTGGGAAAGTCCGGCGCCGGCACGATCTCCATCAGATCGTCGATGCCGGCATCGGGATGGCGCAACAGGTGCAGGCAGGCGTCGACGACTTCGTTCAGGTTGTGCGGCGGGATGTTGGTCGCCATGCCGACCGCGATGCCGCCTGCGCCATTGACCAGCAGATTGGGCAGTTTGCTCGGTAATACCAAAGGCTCTTTTTCGGAGCCGTCGTAATTCGGTCCGAAATCGACGGTTTCCTTGTCGATATCGGCCAGCATTTCGTGCGCAATTTTGGCGAGCCGGATCTCGGTATATCGCATGGCCGCCGCCAAATCGCCATCGACCGATCCGAAATTGCCCTGGCCATCGACCAGCATGTGGCGCATGGAGAAGTTCTGCGCCATCCGCACGATGGTGTCGTAGACCGACTGGTCGCCGTGCGGGTGGTACTTGCCGATCACGTCGCCGACGATACGGGCCGACTTCTTGTATGGCCGGTTCCAGTCGTTGTTGAGTTCGTGCATCGCGAACAGCACGCGCCGGTGCACGGGCTTGAGGCCGTCCCTCGCATCGGGAAGGGCGCGCCCCACGATCACGCTCATGGCGTAGTCGAGATAGCTGCGACGCATTTCCTCTTCGAGGCTGATGGGTAATGTTTCTTTGGCGAACGAGGTCATGAGTAGCAGGCTGACAGCAAGGAGCCGAAATTTTACGCCGCGGACGGTGTCGCACCGCCGCAACAGAAGGCCGGTATTCCGCCTCCGTCCTACGTTTCGGGGGCGCCTCGCGGGCGGTTTGCCAAAGACCCTATGGCACAATCGCCTCAACGTTTTGGGTGGTGGTCACTTAAAGCGTCCTTGATTCGCAGCGCGGCTGCGGCTTTTTCCCCAAGAGGAGAACCATGAAGAAACTGAATAAAGTGGCGATGATGTTTGCAGTCGCTGCGCTCGCCACTGCCGCCGGCGCGCAGACCCGTGTCACCGCTGCGAACGGCGGTCCCGTGATCGACAACTGGCAGAACGGCACCGGCGAACTGGTCTGGAAAAACGGCACCAACGAACTGTGCTGGCGCGATGCCAACTGGACGCCCGCAACGGCTGCCGCTGGTTGCGACGGTGCTCTCGTTCCCGCTGCGCCTCCCGCCGCTGTCGCTCCTGCTGCTCCGCCTGCCGCCGTTCCCGCACCTCCGGCTGTCGCTGCTTCGAAGGTCACCTTTGCCGCCGACGCATTCTTCGATTTCGACAAGTCGGTCCTCAAGCCCGAAGGCCGCGCCAAGCTGGACGACCTGGTCTCGAAGATTCGCGACGTCAACCTCGAAGTGATCATCGCTGTCGGCCATACCGACTCGATCGGCACTGATGCGTACAACCAACGCCTGTCGGTTCGTCGCGCTGAAGCCGTCAAGGCCTATCTGGTCTCGAAGGGCATCGAACGCAACCGCGTCTACACCGAAGGCAAGGGCGAGAAGCAACCCGTCGCCGACAACAAGACCAAGGAAGGTCGCGCCAAGAACCGCCGCGTGGAAATCGAAGTGGTCGGTACCCGCGCTACCCGTTGATTCGAAAGAATCTCCAAAAAAACCCCGCTCCGGCGGGGTTTTTTTATGGGTGATCGCATTGCGATTTCGCATCGCGCATTGCCCATGACCGGTTCCAGCAATTCCTGCCGTTTCATAATCTGCATATATGACTGATACCGTGAATGCCGATCCGGCAGAACTCGCCAAATTTTCCGAGCTCGCGCATCGCTGGTGGGATCTGGAAAGCGAATTCCGGCCGCTGCACGAAATTAATCCGCTGCGCCTGGAGTGGATCGAAAGCATTGCGACGATTGCCGGATGCAAAGTGCTGGATGTGGGCTGCGGCGGCGGGATCCTGGCCGACTCGATGGCACGGCGAGGCGCCGACGTGTTGGGCATCGATCTGGCCGACAAGGCCCTCAAGGTTGCGCAACTGCACGCGCTCGAAGCCGCGACGCGCGGCGTGAAGTACCGCGAGATCAGCGTCGAAGCACTGGCGGCCGAGCAGCCCGAAGGCTTCGACGTCGTGACCTGCATGGAAATGCTCGAGCACGTACCCCAACCCGCCTCCGTCGTGAAGGCCTGCGCCCAGCTTGTCAAGCCCGGCGGCTGGGTTTTCTTTTCGACCATTCACCGCAACCTCAAGTCTTTCCTGCTCGCCATCGTGGGCGCGGAGTACGTGCTGGGCATGCTGCCGCGTGGCACGCACGAGTACCAGAAGCTGATACGGCCCAGCGAGCTGGCCGCGCATTGCCGCGCCGCGAATCTCGACCTGCGCCACACGCGGGGCCTGGAGCACAACCCGGTGACGCGGCGCTACTGGCTCAGCGACGACACCAGCGTCAACTACATGTTTGCCACCCGCAAGCCATCAGCACCGCAAGCATGACCGCGGCAGATACAACACTGGCGGTCCTGTTCGACCTCGACGGCACGCTGATCGACAGCGCGCCCGATCTCGGTGCCGCCGCCGACCAGATGCGCACGGATCGCGGCTTGGCTCCATTGCCGCTCGAACGCTATCGTCCCCTGGCCGGATCCGGCGCGCGCGGGATGCTGGGCGTGGCCTTCGGCATCACGCCCGACGCGCCGGACTTCGCGCCGTTGCGCGAGGAGTTCTTCCTCAACTACGAGGACCGGATGTTGCGCAACACGCAGGTCTTCGAGGGTGTGGCCGAACTCATCGACGCGCTCTGCGCGCGCGGTCTGCAATGGGGTGTTGTCACCAACAAGTCGGTGCGCTTCACCGGACCGCTTACGCGCGCGATCCCGCTGTTCGGGACGGCGCGCGCGATCGTCAGCGGCGATACGACGCCGTATGCCAAACCGCACCCCGAGCCGCTGTTCGAGGCAGCGCGCCGGTTGGGGGTGGCGCCCAGCCGTTGCATCTACGTGGGTGACGACGAGCGCGACATCATGGCGGGCCGGGCTGCCGGCATGCGGACGGTGGCTGCCGCCTACGGCTACATGGGTGCGGAGGCGGATATGACGCTGTGGCAGGCCGATGCCGCCATCGCATCGCCCATGGAGCTCTTGCAACTACTCAAACAGGCCTAAAATGCGTCGCTTGGGGCTGCACTGGTTTCGACGCGGGTTCGGAATCGCAGCGGGGCATGTCGAGCTGAATGCGCTCGTAAAACAGATTCAAACAAACTAACTGCAAACGACGAACGTTTCGCACTCGCCGCTTAATTGCCGGTGAGCTTTGCAACAGCAGGCCGATGGGCTGGGCAAGGGGGCGCTAGAGCAATCTGACGCCTCCCGGCTGCAAAGATAATCTACATGGGCTGGTCCTGATCCGGGTACCTTGGGTCGGGACGAGAAAATAGGGTGCTGGCGGCCGGTGTAGCGTGCGACTGCGCGACACCGGTGGCGAGACCTAAATCAGATCGCTAAACATGTAGATCTGCGCGACGAAGGCTTGCGGACGGGGGTTCAAATCCCCCCAGCTCCACCACACAAGAGGACCGGCGCCGATGGTGATCATCGGCGCCGGTTTTTCGTTTTCGCTCAGGTGCCGTGAGCCTTGCATGCGTGGCGCTATAGTCGGCGTCGCTGCTGCGCGCAGCCTTACTTTCCCACGAAAAACGATCTGCGCTCACCGCCGTGAGCGGTACTCAGAGGACACTCACTCATGGATTCTTCGACGACCACGCTCACGAGCTACTACGACACTGTGCCGTACGACTCGCATCCGTTTCCTCAGTCGGCGGCTGAGCACCTGGAGGCGCTGGCCTTTCTGTTCGGCCTGGATTCGCCCGCGCCGGCGCAGGCCCGCGTGCTCGAACTCGGCAGCGCGGCCGGCGGCAATCTGATCCCTTTCGCGGCCCGCTATCCCGAGGCCAGGGCACTGGGTGTGGACCTCTCGCCGGTGCAGATCAAGCAGGGCGTCGCCGCCATCGGGCATGCGGGTCTGAAGAACATCGAGCTGCGCGCCCTCGATATCACGCGCATCGACGCCTCCTTCGGCCAGTTCGACTACATCGTGTGCCACGGCGTCTACAGCTGGGTGCCGGCGCCTGTCCAGGATGCGATCCTGCGCGTGTGCTCCGAGAACCTGGCGCCCAACGGCGTGGCCTACGTGAGCTACAACGTCTACCCGGGCTGGAAGGCGCGCGAGATCGTGCGCGACGCCATGATTCTGCGCGGCGCCCCGCGCGACGAGCCGGACGAAAAGCTCTCCTATGCGCGCGGCATGCTCGAGTTTCTCGAACAGTCGGCGCGGCCAGACAGCGTGCTCAAGAAGACGCTCGAAGAAACCATGCCGATCGTGCGCAGCGCCAACAGCTCCTACCTGCTGCATGAATTCCTCGAGCCCTGCAACTCGCCCTGCTACTTCAAGGAGTTCGCCGCGCGCGCCGGTGCGCACGGGCTGACCTACCTGGCCGACGCCGAACCGTCGACCATGTTCGTCCAGAACTACGGCGAAAAGGTCCGCGACCCGCTGCTGCGCGAATGCGGCGGCAGCCAGATCCTCATGGAGCAGTACCTGGACTTCCTGGTCAACCGGACCTTCCGCCAGACGCTGCTGGTCAAGCAGGAGCGCGCCACCGACATCCGCTATCGCCTCGATCCAGAGCGCATTCGCGCGCTCGAATTCGCGGGCGTGTTCTCCGCCGAAGGCGGCGGAGTGCTGACCCTCGATGCGCGCGAGCAGCCCTGCAATGCGATGCGCAACCTCAAGATCACCTTGCGCCTGCCGATCCACAAGGCGGTGGCGCAGATACTCGACGAATGCTATCCCGCGACCACCTCGGCCGATGCGCTGATTGCCGGCGTCTCGGCGCGCACCGGAGAGCCCCGCGCTGCAGTCGAGCCGCTGGTGATGGCGATGCTGGAGGAGATGCTGATCCTCGGTGCCGTACGCATTCGACGTACGCCGGCGCAGGCAACGGCGCAGGTATCGGAGTTCCCGCGCGCGCTGGCCGCGGTGCGCCGCGCGCCCGGGCTCGCGCTGAGCGCCGGGCCGTCGGCCGTGACCTGCAATCAGTGGCACGAGCCGGTCGGGCTGTCGCTGCTCGAACGCTGTCTGCTGCCGCTGCTCGACGGCGAACATTCGCACGAGACCCTGGCGCAGCATCTGGCGACGGAGGCCCGTGCCGAGCGCCTGCGCTTCATCAAGGACGAGAAGCCGCTGACCGAAGAGGTCGCGCTGCGCGAGTTCACTCAGCAGCAGGTGGCGGCCGCCCTCAAGGACTTGCGACGCAAGGCGCTGCTTGCAGGATGATCGATTCTTCAACGGAGACAAAACCATGAAACAACTACAGTGGACTTCAACCTTGCGCACCGCCATCGCGGCAGCGCTCGCATTGGCAGGCGCCGCGCAATTGCACGCGGCCTCGCAGGCGCCGGTGGCGGCCGAGAACGGCATGGTCGTGAGCGCCCAGCACCTCGCGACCAAGGTGGGCGTCGACGTGCTAAAGCGCGGTGGCAACGCGATCGACTCCGCGGTCGCGGTCGGCTATGCGCTGGCAGTGGTCTATCCGGCGGCCGGCAACCTGGGCGGCGGCGGCTTCATGACCGTGCAGCTGGCCGACGGGCGCAAGACCTTCCTCGACTTCCGCGAGAAAGCACCGCTGGCCGCCACTGCGAACATGTACCTCGACAAGGACGGCAACGTCGTCAAGGGCCTGAGCACCAACGGCCACCTCGCCGTCGGCGTGCCGGGCACCGTCTCCGGCCTCGAGCTGGCGCGCGAGAAGTACGGCACCATGAAGCGCGACGCGCTGATCGCGCCTTCGATCACGCTGGCCGAGCGCGGCTTCGTGCTCGATCAGGGCGACATCGACATGCTCGTGACCTCGACCGCCGACTTCAAGAAGGATCCGGCCTCCGGCGCGATCTTCCTGAACAAGGGCGAACCCTTCGCGGTCGGCCAGAGGCTGGTGCAGAAAGACCTGGCCAAGACGCTCAAGACCATCAGCCGCAACGGCACCGACGGTTTCTACAAGGGCCCGGTCGGCGCCGCCATCGTGGCCTCCAGCCAGGCCGGCAAGGGCATCATCACGCAGGCCGACCTGAACCAGTACAGCACGCGCGAACTGGCGCCGGTCGAATGCGACTACCGGGGTCTGCACGTCGTCTCGGCGCCGCCGCCGAGCTCGGGCGGCGTGGTGATCTGCGAGATGCTGAACATCCTCGAGGGCTATCCGCTCAAGGACCTCGGCTTCCGTTCGGCGCAGTCGGTGCACTACCAGATCGAGGCGATGCGCCATGCCTACGTCGACCGCAACAGCTACCTCGGCGACCCCGACTTCGTGAAGAACCCGCTCGACCGCCTGCTCGACAAGGGCTACGCCGAAAAGATCCGCGCGGTGATCGATCCGAAGAAGGCCGGTGTCTCGAAGGACATCAAGCCCGGCGTCGCGCCGCATGAAGGCAGCAACACCACCCACTACTCGATCGTCGACCAGTGGGGCAACGCGGTCTCGGTGACCTACACGCTCAACGACTGGTTCGGCGCCAAGGTCACGGCCGCCGGCACCGGCGTGCTGCTCAACAACGAGATGGACGACTTCACCTCGAAGATCGGCGTGCCCAACCTCTACGGCCTGGTGCAGGGCGAAGCCAATGCCATCGCACCCGGCAAGCGGCCGCTGTCGTCGATGAGCCCGACCATCGTGACCAAGGACGGCAAGCCCGTCTTCGTCGTCGGCACGCCGGGCGGCAGCCGCATCATCACGGCGGTGCTGCACACCATCCTCAACGTCGTGGACTACGGCATGAACGTGCAGGAAGCCGTCGACGCGCCGCGCTTCCACCAGCAGTGGCTGCCCGACGTGACCAACGTCGAGACCTTCGCGATCAGCCCCGACACGCGCAAGCTCCTGACCGACATGGGCCACAACCTCGGCGTGCCCCAGCCGGCCAACCATCTGGCGGCGATCATCGTCGGCGCGCCTTCGCTGGGCGGCAAGCCGATCGGCAAGAACCGCTTCTACGGCGCCAACGACCCGCGGCGCAACACCGGCCTGGCACTCGGGTACTGATGCGGGTCGAGGAGATCCTCTACACCCAGGGCTTCGGCACCCGGCGCGTCTGCGCCGGGCTGGTGCAGCAAGGACTCGTGCAGGTGGCGGGGACGGCGGTCGCGGAGCCCTCGGCCGACTTCGAGACGCAAGGCCTGCGCTTCACGGTGCAGGGCGCCGAGTGGGAATACCACGAGAAGGCCTACCTGATGCTGCACAAGCCGGCCGGCACCGAGTGCTCGCAGAAGCCGTCGACCTATCCCAGCATCTACACGCTCCTGCCGTCCCCTCTGCGCCTGCGTCCCAACAAGGGGGCCGTGCAAGGCGTGCAGGCGATCGGCCGGCTCGACCAGGACACCACGGGCCTGCTGCTCCTGACCGATGACGGCCAGTTCATCCACCGCATGGGCTCGCCCAAGCACCATGTGCCCAAGGTCTACGAGGTCGGCACCAAGCATCCCATCGACGACAAGCAGGTCGCGCGGCTGCTGGCCGGCGTCGTGCTCGACGACGACCCGAAGCCGGTGCGCGCGGCGGCTTGCGAGGCCGTCGCGCCGCTGCACCTGCGCCTCACTCTCACGGAAGGCAAGTACCACCAGGTCAAGCGCATGCTGGCCGCCGTGGGCAACCGGGTCGAAACCCTGCACCGCTCGCGCATTGGCGAGCTCGCGCTGCCCGAGGACCTGGCGCCGGGCCAGTGGCGCTGGCTGGAGGCGGCGCAGGTCGAGGCCTTGCGGACGGCGCGCGCAAGTCAGCCGGCGAGCAGAGTCGATCGTTAAAATCGGAAGCCCCCTCCCGGAACTCCCCCTTGCGCTTCATTTCCTTCCCGACAGGCCGCTTGGCGGCCTTTTTGTTTGCCTCCGCGCTGCTGCCCGCCCACGCCGCCGACCTGCCGCCGGTCTTCGTTCTCAATTCGCTCGATGCGACCGTGAGCGTGGTCGATCCGATCAGCTGGACCGAGACGCAGCGCATCCCGACCGGCAAGGAGCCGCACCATCTCTACCTGTCGCCCGACGAGGCCTCGCTGATCGTGGCCAATTCGGCCGGCGACTCGCTGACCTTCCTGAACCCGCGCACGGCCGAAGTGCAGCGAGTGGTCTACGGCATCATCGATCCGTACCACCTGCGCTTCTCACCCGACATGAAGTGGTTCGTGACGGCAGGCAACCGGCTCAACCACATCGACATCTACCGCTGGGACGGCAAGGAGCCCAAGCTGGTCAAGCGCATTCCGTCGGGCAAGACGCCGAGCCACATCTGGATCGACGGCAAGAGCACCACGGCCTACGTCTCGATGCAGGACAGCGACGAGCTGGTCGCCGTCGATCTCGCCACCCAGTCCATCCGCTGGCGCATTCCCACCGGCCCGATGCCGGCCGACATCTTCGGCATCCACGACGGCAAGACGCTGCTGGTCGGCCTCACGGGCAGCGACGGCGTGCAGGTTTTCGACGTGGCCGGCCCGGAGCCCAAGCTGGTCGGCAAGATCCCCACAGGCAAGGGCGCCCATGCCTTCCGCTCGGCCGGAGACGGCCGCAGCGTGTTCGTCAGCAACCGCGTGGCCAACAGCATTAGCCGCATCGACCTGCAGACGCTGCAGGTCGTGGACACCTACCCGGTCGCGGGCGGGCCCGACTGCATGGACGTCTCGGCCGACGGCAAGATGCTCTACGTGACCTCGCGCTGGGCCAAGAAGCTCAGCGTGGTCGACCTCGCCGCGCACAAGGTCGTGCGGCAGGTGCCGGTCGGCCGCTCGCCGCACGGCGTCTGGACCCTCGATCATGCAAAGCGCTAGGTACGCAGCCGCGCTGCTCCTGCTCGCTGCGGGCGCGACGCCGATCGGCGCCATCGCGCAGAGCAGTTGCGCCAAGCCGCTCTACCTGAGCTTCGATACCGGCCACATGGGCATCGCGCCGCTGGTAGCCGAGGTGCTCAAGCGGCAGGACGTGCGCGTCACCTTCTTCGCCGCTGCGGAGCGCACGCAGAGCGGCGGCGACAGCCTCGACAACCAGTGGGCGCCGTGGTGGAAGGCGAGAGCCGCCGAAGGGCACGAGTTCGCCTCTCACACCTACGACCATGCCTACTGGCGCGGCGACGTCAAGGGCGTTGCGCCGCGCTTCCGCATCGAGCCTTCGGCCGGCGCCTTCGCGGGCCGGCAATTCACCTGGGACGCGGAACAATACTGCGCCGATATCGCGAAGGCCTCCGATCGCCTGCAGCACATCACGGGCAAGAAGCCGCTGCCGCTGTTCCGCGCGCCGGGCGGCAAGACCTCGCCCAAGCTGCTGGCCGCCGCCAAGGCCTGCGGCTATGCGCACGTGGGATGGGCGCCGGCCGGCTTCCTGGGCGACGAACTGCCGAGCGAGAAGTTCAGCAACGAGAAGCTGCTGGAGCAGGCGCTCGACCACATCCAGCCCGGCGATATCCTGCTTGCGCACCTGGGCATCTGGTCGCGCAAGGACCCGTGGGCGCCGGCCGTGCTGGAGCCCTTGATCGTCGGCCTCAAGGCCAAGGGCTTCTGCTTCGAGACGCTGCGCCAGCATCCGGCGTACCGCGAATGGATCGCGTCCCATCCCTGAACCGCCTGGCGTGCCGATGGACTGGCTGACCGATCCCTTCGCCCACCTGCAGCAATGGCTGTTCGAAGCGGCCGTGCAGCCGCTGGTCTATGCCGTGGGCCTCGGCGGCTGGGTCGAGGACGCCTTCGACGCCACCGGCTGGCTGCTGGTCGGGCTGATCCAGATCGGGGTGCTGATCGCCGTGATCGGTCCGCTGCAGCGCTGGCGGCCGGCCGAGCCGGTGATCGACCGGCGCGCCATCCGCACCGACGTCGTCTACACGCTGATCCACCGCCTGGGCCTGTTCCGGCTGGCGATGTTCTTCGCGCTCGATCCATTGTTCGACGAGCTGCTGGGCACCGTGCGCGCGGCCGGCTGGGGCTCCTTCCACCTCGACCAAATCTGGCCCGGCGTGACCGACATTCCCTGGGTTGCGTTCGCGATCTACCTGGTGGTGCTGGACCTGGTCGAGTACTTCATCCACCGCGGCCAGCACGGCTTCCAGTGGTGGTGGGCGCTGCATTCGCTGCACCATTCGCAGCGCCAGATGACCATGTGGAGCGACAACCGCAACCACCTGCTCGACGACGTGATCCACGACACGATCATCGTCGTCGTCGCCCAGCTGATCGGCGTGGCGCCGGGGCAGTTCATTGCCATCGTGGCCTTCACGCAGTTGAGCGAAAGCCTGCAGCACGCGAACCTGCGGCTCGGCTTCGGCTCGATCGGCGAGCGGCTGTGGATCAGCCCGCGCTTCCACCGCGTGCACCACAGCATCGGCATCGGCCACGAATCGCAGGGGCCCCGCACGCTCGGCGGCCACAACTTCGGCGTGTTGCTGCCCTGGTGGGACATGCTGTTTCGCACGGTCAACTTCGAGGAGCGCTACGACCCGACCGGCATTCGCGACCAGGTCGAGGTCGACGCCGCGGGCCGCGTGCGCGACTATGGGGGCGGCTTCTGGGCCCAGCAATGGCTGGGGCTCAAGCGCCTCGTCGGCCGCGGCTGAATATGGCCCCCACGCTTGCCACTTCGTGTGCTGCGCTGCCCCCCGAGGGGGCCGCAGTCGGCTTGGGGCGGCCCGGCGCCGACTGAGCCTCGCTCACTGGCGTTATCCTCGGCGTCGATGCGTCTCCTCCTCGACTCTTTCTGGCGTGCCGTGGCCTACTGCATGCACCCGCGGGTGATCGTGCTCTCGCTGCTGCCGCTCGGCCTCATGGCGCTGCTGGCGGCAGTGTTCGGGTATTTCTACTGGGACGCGACCGTGGCCTGGACCCGCAGTGCGCTCGACGCCTGGCCACTGCTGGCGAGCTTCTGGGCCTGGATCGGCCGCTTCTTCTCGGGTGACGTCACGGCCGTGCTGGCGCCGATGGTGGTGGTGGTCGCGGCCACGCCGCTGATCGTGGTGGTGTCGCTGCTGATCGTGGCCGGGCTCATGGCGTCACCGCTGACGCGGTTGGTGGCCGACCGGCGCTTTCCGGCGCTGGAACAGAAGAAGGGCGCCTCCTTCTTCGGCAGCATGGCCCGCTCGCTGGGCCTCACCTTGCTGGCGCTGCTCGCGCTGATCGTCTCGATGCCGTTGTGGCTCATTCCGCCGCTGGTGCTGATCCTGCCGCCGCTGATCTGGGGCTGGCTGACCTACCGCGTGATGAGCTTCGATGCGCTCGCCGAGCATGCGAGCGCCGAAGAGCGCGAAGCCCTGCTGCGCACGCACCGCCTGCCGTTGCTCGGCATCGGCGTGCTGTGCGGCTACCTCGGCGCCGCGCCCAGCATCGTCTGGGCCTCGGGGCTGATCTTCGCCGCCGCCTTCTTCGTGCTGGTGCCGCTCGCGATCTGGATCTACACGCTGGTGTTCGCCTTCTCCTCGCTCTGGTTCGCGCACTACTGCCTGGATGCGCTGACCCGGCTGCGGACCCAGCGCGCCGCGGCAGCTGTTTCACCTTCGGCAACCGGTGCGGCCGATGCCCGCGCGGTCGCTACTCAATGGGGCGCACCATGACCCGTTCGTTCGGTCTTCTCGTCGTCGGCGACGAAATCCTCTCCGGCAAGCGTGCCGACAAGCACATGCCCAAGGTCATCGAACTGCTTGCCGCGCGCGGCCTGCAATTGGGCTGGGCCGAGTACGTCGGCGACGTGCCGGTGCGCATCACGGAAGCGCTCGCGCGCGCCTTCGCGTCGGGCGATGTCGTGTTCTCTACCGGCGGCATCGGCGCCACGCCCGACGACCACACGCGCCAGTGCGCCGCCGCCGCGCTGGGCGTGCCGCTTGGGCTGCATCCCGAGGCCGAGATCCTGATCCGCGAACGCATGCAGGATACGGCGCGCGAGCAGGGCACGGTCTACGAACCCGACCGCCCCGACAACGTGCACCGGCTCAACATGGGCGTGTTTCCGCTCGGCGCCAACATCATCCGCAACCCCTACAACAAGATTCCCGGCTTCAGCGTGGGCGACGTGCACTTCGTGCCGGGCTTTCCGGTCATGGCGTGGCCGATGATCGAATCGGTGCTCGACGAACGCTATGCGCATCTCTTCGCGCATGGGCAGGCGGTGGAGAAATCGGTCATCGTGTATGGCGCCATGGAAGCCACGCTCACGCCTTTGATGGAGGCCATCGAGCGCACGCATCCCGGCGTCAAGGTCTTCAGTCTGCCAAGCGTCGATCATGCCGAACACGGGCGTCACATCGAGCTCGGCGTGAAGGGTGAAACCGCGTCCATCGATGCCGCCTATGCGCAGCTGCTCGAGGGCCTGCACGCCTTTGGGGTGCGTCTTGGCCCTGAATTGGTGCGCTGATTTGAGCTGCACCAGTTTGGTTACAACTTGCCTGCTTTTGGGGTTTGGCCGCAAGGCCGGCCACCTCGCTGCGGCAGTGACAATGGGCACAGAAACTGCATTCACAGTCTCGCAATTCCAACCAACCATCCAAACCAGGAGAACCTGATGGCAAAGACCGTCGCCGATGTACTCAAGCTCGTCAAGGAAAACGAGGTCAAGTTCGTCGACTTCCGATTCACCGACACCCGCGGCAAAGAGCAGCACGTGACCGTGCCGGTCTCGGCATTCGACGAAAACAAGTTCACCGACGGTCATGCGTTCGACGGCTCGTCGATCGCCGGATGGAAGGGTATCGAAGCTTCGGACATGCAGCTCATGCCTGACCCGAACACCGCCAATATCGACCCGTTCTTCGAGGAAACGACGCTGATCCTGACCTGCGACGTGGTCGACCCCTCGGACGGCAAGCCCTACGAGCGCGACCCGCGTTCGCTCGCCAAGCGCGCCGAGGCCTACATGAAGGCCTCGGGCCTGGGTGACACCGCCTACTTCGGACCGGAACCCGAATTCTTCGTGTTCGACGGCGTGCGCTGGCAGAACGACATGTCGGGCTGCTTCGTCAAGATCGAATCCGAAGAAGCTTCGTGGAACACCGGCAAGGAATTCGAACACGGCAACACCGGCCACCGTCCGGCCACCAAGGGTGGCTACTTCCCCGTGCCGCCGGTCGACAGCTTCCAGGACATGCGTTCCGAAATGTGCCTGGTGCTCGAATCCCTGGGCATTCCGGTCGAAGTGCATCACCATGAAGTGGCGAACGCCGGCCAGATGGAACTCGGCACCAAGTTCAGCACGCTGATCCAGCGCGCCGACTGGGTCCAACTGCAGAAGTACGTGATTCACAACGTGGCCCATGCCTACGGCAAGACCGCGACCTTCATGCCCAAGCCGATCGTCGGCGACAACGGTTCCGGCATGCACGTGCACCAGTCGGTCTGGAAGGACGGCAAGAACCTGTTCGCCGGCGACGGCTATGCCGGCCTCAGCGACTTCGCGCTGCACTACATCGGCGGCATCATCAAGCACGCCCGTGCGCTGAACGCCATCACGAACCCCGGCACCAACAGCTACAAGCGCCTGGTCCCCGGCTTCGAAGCGCCGGTGAAGCTGGCCTACTCGGCCAAGAACCGCTCGGCCTCGATCCGCATCCCCTTCGTGGCCAACCCGAAGGGCCGCCGCGTCGAAGCGCGCTTCCCCGATCCGCTGATGAACCCGTACCTCGGTTTCGCGGCCCTGCTGATGGCGGGCCTCGACGGCGTGGAAAACAAGATCCATCCGGGCGAAGCCGCCAGCAAGGATCTCTACCACCTGCCGCCGGAAGAAGACGCGCTGATCCCGACCGTGTGCCACAGCCTCGACCAGGCGCTCGAGTACCTCGACAAGGACCGTGCCTTCCTGACCAAGGGCGGCGTGTTCACCGATGCCTACATCGACGCCTACATCGACCTCAAGATGCAGGAAGTCACGCGCTTCCGCATGGCGACGCATCCGGTCGAGTTCGACATGTACTACTCGCTGTAAGCCAGCTTCTCCGCTTCGGCGTTAAAAAGGGACGGCTCGGGCCGTCCCTTTTCGTTTGGGGGGAACCCCGCGCAGGTTCAGGCTTCGAATTGCATGAAAATGCCGGTTTGCTGCGCACTACATCCATGACCATGAAGACTCTCTCCGTTTTCCTGCTGGCCGCCTTGGCGACAGCCGGCGTGCACACGCAGGCCCAGGCGCAACAGGAGCGCGTCTGGCGCTGCGGCAACGAATACACCAACAACGCCACCGTCGCCCAGCAGCGCGGCTGCAAGGTGATGGAAGGCGGCAACGTCACCGTCGTCCAGGGCACCCGCCCGAACGCGGCGGCGGCAGTGGGCGGCGGCGCTGCGGCGGCGCGCGCACCGGCGGGCAGTCCGCGTGTCGAAGGCGCCGACCAGCGCGCGCGCGACGGCGAGGCCCGCTCGGTGCTCGAGTCCGAACTCAAGAAGGCCGAGGAGCGCCAGGCCCAGCTTCTCAAGGAATACAACAACGGCGAGCCCGAGAAGCAGGGCAGCGAAAGCCGCAACTACCAGAAGTACCTGGACCGCGTGGCCGAGATGAAGGCCGAGCTCGCCCGCAACGAGAGCGACATCGCAGGCATCCGCCGGGAAATCGGCCGCCTTCCGGCCAATCGCTGATGGCCTTTGGCAAGCCGGCCGGCGCCGGCAAGCGCTTCCAGGCCTTCGATCTTCTTTCCACCTTGATCGCGGTGGTGCGCACCGACGGCTCGGTGCTGTTTGCCAACGCCGGCCTGGAAGACGCGCTGGGCACCTCCCGCCGCACGCTCGAAGGTTCACAGTTCGGCGCCTGCTTCCATGAGCCGCAGGTGCTGCGCACCGCGATCGACGGCGCGCGCAGCAACGACTTCGCCACGCTGCGCTACGAAGCCTTTCTGCGCCGCGTCAATCACGAGTTGATGCCGGTGCAGGTGACGCTCGCGCAAGGCGACCGCGCGGGCGAACTGATCATCGAACTGTCGCCGCTGGAGCAGCAAGCCCGGCAGGACCGCGAAGAGCGCCTGCTCGACCAGGCCCAGGCCAACAAGGAGCTGATCCGCAACCTCGCGCACGAGATCAAGAACCCGCTGGGCGGCATCCGGGGCGCTGCGCAACTGCTGCAGATGGAGGTCGAGTCGCGCGACCTCGTCGAATACACGCAAGTCATCATCCACGAGGCCGATCGCCTGCAGACACTGGTCGATCGGCTGCTCGCGCCGCACCGCCGCCCGCACGTGGTGGGCGACGTCAACATCCACGAAGTCTGCGAGCGCGTGCGCTCGGTGATCCTCGCGGAGTTTCCGCGCGACCTGCACATCGAGCGCGACTTCGACGTCTCGATCCCCGAGTTCCGCGGCGACCGCGAGCAGCTCATCCAGGCCACGCTCAACATCGTCCACAACGCGGCGCAGGCGCTTGCCGAACGGCGTGCGGCCGGCGATGCATGCATCACCTTCAGGACGCGCATTGCACGTCAGGTGATATTCAACAAGCAGTGGTATCGACTGGCACTGGAATTGCATGTCATCGACAATGGACCGGGTGTGCCGGACGCGATCAAGGACCGCATTTTCTATCCGCTGGTGTCGGGCAGGGAAGGCGGAACAGGCCTCGGATTGACGCTGGCGCAAACTTTCGTGCAACAGCATCACGGCGTGATCGAGTGCGACAGTGTCCCGGGCCGGACCGATTTCAAGATATTGATACCGCTGCCTTAGCTAACAGGGAACAAGGAACTGCATGAAGCCGATCTGGATAGTGGATGACGACCAATCGATCCGCTTCGTGCTGGAAAAAGCCCTGTTGCGCGAAGACATGCCGACGCGCAGCTTCACCAACACGCGCGAGGTTCTGGCCGCCCTCGAAGCCGCGGCCGACGACGAGATGCAGGGCCCCCAGGTGCTGGTGAGCGACATCCGCATGCCGGGCGGCTCCGGCCTCGACCTGCTCGACAAGATCAAGGCCAAGCACCCCGGCCTGCCGGTCATCATCATGACCGCCTTCTCCGACCTCGACAGCGCCGTGTCCGCCTTTCAGGGCGGTGCCTTCGAATACCTGCCCAAGCCTTTCGATCTGCCGCGCGCAGTCGAGCTGATCCGACGCGCCGTCGACGAAAGCCAGCGCGAGGAAGTGGCCGAAGAGCGCTTGGCCGATGCGCCTGAAATGCTGGGCCAGGCGCCGGCGATGCAGGACGTGTTCCGCGCGATCGGACGGCTTTCGCAAAGCAATGTGACGGTGCTCATCACCGGCGAATCGGGCTCCGGCAAGGAACTGGTGGCACGCGCGCTGCACAAGCATTCGCCGCGCGCCACCGGCCCCTTCGTGGCGATCAACACCGCGGCCATTCCGAAGGACCTGCTCGAGAGCGAACTGTTCGGCCATGAGCGCGGCGCCTTCACCGGCGCGCAGACGATGCGGCGCGGCCGCTTCGAACAGGCCGAGGGCGGCACCCTGTTCCTCGACGAGATCGGCGACATGCCCTTCGACCTGCAGACGCGTCTTCTGCGCGTGCTGAGCGATGGCCATTTCTACCGTGTCGGCGGCCACAACTCGGTCAAGGCGAATGTGCGCGTGATCGCGGCCACGCACCAGGACCTGGAGCAGCGCGTCAAGATCGGCGGCTTCCGCGAAGACCTGTTCCATCGGCTCAACGTGATCCGGCTGCGTCTGCCTGCCCTGCGCGAGCGCGGCGAGGACGTGCCCGCGCTCACACGCCACTTTCTGCAGCAAAGCGCCAAGCAGCTCGGCGTCGAGCCCAAGCGCATTTCCGACGCGGCGCTCACGCAGCTTGCGACCTTCGGTTTTCCCGGCAACGTGCGGCAGTTGGAGAACATCTGCCATTGGCTGACCGTGATGGCGCCTGCGCAGCTGATCGAAGCCAAGGACCTGCCGCCCGAGGTCGTGGCGAGCGCCGCGGCCGAAGCGCCCGCCGCTGCCGCGGCGCCGGCGTTGCCGCCGGCCGCCGAGCGCGAGCTTCATGCGGCGGCTGCGCCTTCGTCCGCCGCCGTCGTGCACCCGGCTGTCTCCGCCACCGCGCACGACGGCGCTCAGACCGCCGCCTGGGAAAGCGGGCTCGAGCTGGAAGCCCAGGGCCTGCTTGCGGCCGGGCGCCACGACGTGTGGGACGTGCTGTCGCGCCGCTTCGAGTCGCGCCTGATCCTCACCGCGCTGGCCAGCACGCGCGGCCGCCGCATCGAGGCCGCGCAGAAGCTCGGCATCGGCCGCAACACCATCACGCGCAAGATCCAGGAGCTGGGCCTGGAATAGCGCGACCCGCGCCGGCGCTCAGCGGCTGCGCTGGCCCAGGGTCAGCGTGTCGAGCTGGAACTGGCCGCTCTTGTCCCACAGCCAGGTGTCGACATAGGTGTGCGCACCGATCTTGCCGGGGCTCGGCAGCGGCGAGGCGTCGCGGATCAGTTCGGCGATCTTCCCGCTCACCTCCGGCGCGTGACTCGGCGTGCGGCTGAAGTGCACGCCCGTGACGCGGCCGGTGCTGTCGACGTCGGTTTCGGTCACCACCACCGCATACACCAGCGGCGGAATCTTCCCCTTGTAGATGCGCTGCGGATACTTGTTGTAGATGTGGCGGGCGCCGAGCTTGCGGTAGGTGCGCACGGCGGGGGTCTGCGCCGTGATGAGCCGCACGGTCGGTACTTTTTCGGACGGCTGCGAAGTCTCTGCAGCAGTCTCTTCCTTGGCGCCGGGCTTGGGCACTTCATCGGTGGCGCCCGGCTTGAAGATCGAGCAGCCGGAAAGGCCGAACACGGCCGCGACAAGGGCAAGGATGAAGCCGTTTTTCATGTGTCGAGCTCCAGGGTCACCGGCGCATGGTCGCTCGGCTTGTCCCACTTGCGCGGTACGCGGTCGATCGTGCAGCTCTTCACGCGCGGCACCAGCGGCTCGCTCACCAGGATGTGGTCGATGCGCAGGCCCCGGTTCTTCTGGTAACCCAGCATGCGGTAGTCCCACCACGAGAAGCTCTTCTCGGGCTGCTCGAAGAGGCGGAAGCTGTCTGCCAGGCCGAGCCCCAGCAGCGCCTTGAAATGATCGCGTTCCTCGGTCGTGTGATGGATGGCCTCGGCCAGGCCGATGGGGTCGAAGCTGTCGCGGTCTTCGGGCGCGATGTTGAAGTCGCCGAGCAGCACCAGCCCCGGGTGCCTGGCGAGCTCTGCCTGCAGCCAGTCGTGCAAGGCGCGCAGCCAGCTCATCTTGTAGGCAAACTTTTCGCTGCCCGGTGCCTGGCCGTTGACGAAATAGCCGTTGACGACGCGCAGTTCGCCGGCGGGCGTGTCGAGGGTGGCGCTGATCACGCGCGAATGGTCATCCGCGAAGCCGCCGATGTTCTTCGCCACGTCGCGCAACGGCGCCAGGCTCAGGATCGCGACGCCGTTGTAGGTTTTCTGGCCGAACACCGCCGCGTGGTAGCCGGCCGACTGCAGCACGTCGAGCGGGAACTTGTCGTCGCTCATCTTGAGTTCCTGCAGGCACAACACGTCGACCGGGTTGGCGATCAGCCAGTCGAGCACGTGCTGCAGACGAGCGGTGAGGGAATTGACGTTCCAGGTGGCAATTTTCATCGTTGCTGTAACTTGCTGATATTGCTGGAGAAAAACGGGCCGGGGGCGTGTGTGGCGGCTTGACCTGCCCAAGCCGGACAGTCAGGGTACTCGATTGTCGTTGGCTGCCGCGTTCAAGACTCCGCCCTGAAGCTCATGTCCGGCGGCGCAGCGCGCCGGCCATGGAGCTCGGCACCGGGACGGTCATGTCCAGCAGCATCTGGCCCATGCCCTTGCCGAGCGGATCCATGCGCATCGAGGAGGGGCCGCCGCCGTCGAGCGCGTCGTGCAGCAGCAGATTTATCGCCGCGATGCCGGGCAGGTGGAAGCGCTCCACCTTGCCGTGCAGCATGTGCGCGAAGTAGCCGTGCACGCGCTCCGGCGTCACGCGCGCCCACAGCAGCGGCAGCCACTCAGGCTGCCGTGCGATCAGGCCGATGTTGGACATGTTGCCCTTGTCGCCGCTGCGCGCCCAGGCCAGGTCGATGAGGCGGACTTCGACCTGATCTTCGTCGCCGCCCGTGAAGACCGGTGGCTCGACGGTCGTCGTCGGCGCCGCATCGCCTGACACCGAAGGAATCTCGACCGCGTGCCGCTCGCCCTCCAGCACGAAGGCCACGGACACCGCGTCCTTGGCGAGCATGAACGCGAAGGGCTTGATCAGCGGCGACACCGCCGGCCGGCCGCCGCCCGGACTCGTCGTGCCAGGCGCCCAGGAGGTGCCCGACGGCGCGATCTCGCGCGAGAACATGGCGAGCGCGGCCTTCTGCGGATGATTGGCCACCACCCGCATCATGACCTCGCGCACGTCCCGCGTGCGTGCGTGCGGGCCGTAGAGCGATTCCGAGCCGATCACCTCGATGTACGTCGAGGTGAAGGGCGGCTGGCCAATTTCGCGCAGGATGTTGCCGGTGCGCTCGATGATCGCTTCGGCCGTGCGTCGCGCCTTCTTCTCGGCATCGATGCCGACGATCACCATGCTGCCCGCGCAGCGGAATCCGTCCAGCTGGGTCGCGGAAACCTTGTAGCTCGCAGAGGGTGCGCGCCCCTTGGCGGGGCCGACGCGCACGCGGTTCTCCGCCTGCTGCTCGATCGCGACCGCGCGGAAATCGCAGCTCACATCGGGCAGCAAGTACGCGGCCGGGTCGCCGATCTCATAGAGCAACTGCTCGGCCACGGCGGCGCGAATCACCTTGCCGCCGGTGCCTTCGGGCTTGGTGACGACAAAGCTGCCGTCGGCATGGCACTCGACGATCGGGTAGCCGATGTTCGCCCAGTCCGGAATGTCTTCCCAGTCGGTGTGCAGGCCGCCGGTCGCCTGGCAACCGCACTCGATGATGTGGCCGGCGAGGCTGCCGGAGGCCAGCAGGTCGAAATCAGAAGCAGTCCATCCGAACTCGTGCATCAGCGGCCCCAGCGTCACGGCGCTGTCGACGCAGCGACCGGTGATCACCACCTCGGCCCCCGCCGCGAGCGCCGCCGCGATCGGCAGCGCGCCAAGATAGGCGTTGGCGCTCAGCACCTTCTCCGGCAGCAGCTCGCCGGTGAACATGTCCTTGGCGCCGCACTCGCGCAGCGCAGGCATCAGTCCGCTGACGTCATCGCCCTCGACGACCGCGATGCGAAGCGAGATGCCTTCCGCGTCCGCCAGCGCCCGCAGCGCGGCGGCGCATCCATGGGGGTTGATGCCTCCCGCGTTGCTGATCACCTTGATGCCCTGGCGCTTCACTTCGCTGAGCACGGACTTCATCGCGATGTCGACGAAGTCCGTCGCGTACCCCATCTCGGGCTTCTTGGCGCGCGCGGAGGCAAGAATCGACATCGTCGTTTCAGCCAGAAAGTCGAATACCAGGTAGTCCAGCTTGCCCAGCTTCACCAGTTGCGGCGCTGCCACCATGCTGTCGCCCCAGAACCCCGAGGCGCCGCCGATGCGAACGATCCTCTGTGCGGCTGCGGTGCTGGTCTTCATGGATGCTTCCTCGCTCGAATGGAGATGTGTCCGACGGCGTTCAGCTTATCGGGATGCTTCCCGAAAGGCTTGCGCCAACACGCTGGCGCGCAGCCACTCGGCGCAAGACCTCGGCCCTGGGGGCGGGTAGCCTCCCATGGCACAAGGAGTCATCCATGGATTTTCTAGACGCGCCGCCGCTGCCCTTCTATTTCAGTGCCGATCACGAGCAGTTCCGCGCCAGCGTCCGCGACTTTATCTCGCGCGAGATCACGCCCAACGTGAACGCGTGGGACGAGGCCGAGACCTTTCCGCGCTCGCTCTATGCGCGCTCGGCCGAGCTCGGCATCCTGGGGCTGGGCTATCCGGAGGAATACGGCGGCACGCCGGCCGACGTGTTCTACCAGCTGGTGGTGGCCGAAGAGTTCGCCCGCTGCGGCGGCGGGGGCGTGCAGGCCTCGATGAATTCGCACAGCATCGCGCTGCCGCCCATTCTTGCGGCCGGCAGCGATGAGCTCAAGCGCCGGATCATCCCGCCGGTGCTGGCGGGAAAGAAGATTGCCGCGCTCGCCGTCACGGAGCCCTCGGGCGGCTCCGACGTGGCCAACCTCCGGACCACCGCCGTCCGCGACGGCGACCACTATGTCGTGAATGGCGAAAAGACCTTCATCACCTCCGGCATCCGCGCCGACTTCATCACGACCGCAGTGCGCACGGACCCGGCGACCAAGGGCGCCGGCGGCATCTCTGCGCTGGTCATCGACGGCGACACGCCGGGGCTCACGCGCACGCCGCTCAAGAAGATGGGCTGGTGGAGTTCCGACACCGCGCATCTGCATTTCGACAACTGCAGGGTGCCGGTGGCCAATCTCATAGGCGTCGAGAACCGCGGCTTCAAGACCTTCATGAAGAACTTCAACAGCGAACGGCTGCTCATGTCCGCCTTGGCCTGCGGCTACGCCGAGGTGTGCCTGACGGAGGCGGTGGACTGGACGCGCCAGCGGACCTTGTCGGGCATCCCGCTGTCCGAGCGGCAGGTGGTGCGCCACAAGCTGATGGACATGACGCTTCGCATCGACGCCGCGCGCACGCTCGTCTACGAACTGGCCTACCGCATCGAGCACCAGCTCGCCGATCCGGCGCAGCTGGTGGCGCGTATCTGCCTGGCGAAGGTCCAGGCGACGCAGGCCATGCAGTTCTGCGCCGATCAGGCGGTGCAGCTGCTGGGCGGCATGGGCTACATGCGGGGCACGCAGAGCGAGCGCATCTACCGCGAGGTCAAGGTGATGATGATCGGCGGCGGATCGGAAGAGGTCATGAAGGACCTCGCTGCGCGGCAACTGGGTGTGTAGGCAGGAGCAGGACAACGATGAAACCCACTCCAACGCCCTTCCGCAAGATCCTGATCGCCAATCGTGGAGAGATTGCGCTGCGGGTCATGCGCAGCGCACGCGCTCTGGGGTACCGCACGGTGGCCGTGTATTCCACGGCCGACGCGAACGCGCGCCACGTGCTGGAAGCCGACCAGGCCGTCTGCATCGGCGAGCCGCTGCCGGCGCAGTCGTACCTGCGCATCCCGGGCATCATCGAGGCGGCCAGGCTCGCCAGCGCGGACGCCATGCATCCGGGCTACGGCTTCCTGGCCGAGAACGAGGACTTCGCCCGGGCTTGCAAGGATGCCGGGCTGGTCTTCATCGGCCCGTCGCCCGAGGCCATCGTCGCGATGGGCAACAAGGCCGGCGCCAAGACGCTGATGCAGGCGGCGGGCGTTCCCTGCATTCCCGGCTACCAGGGCGACGACCAGAGCGAAGCTCGCCTTGCTGCGGAAGCAGAGAGCATCGGCTTCCCCGTGATGATCAAGGCGACCGCGGGGGGAGGAGGGCGCGGCATGCGGCTGGTGCCTTCGGCCGGCGAGTTCCCCGAACTGCTGCGCAGCGCGCGCTCCGAAGCGCAAAGCGCGTTCAGCAATCCCGAGGTCATCCTCGAATGCGCGATCGTGGAGCCGCGTCATATCGAGATCCAGGTCTTTGCCGACCGCTACGGCAATGCCATCCATCTGGGCGAACGCGACTGTTCGGTGCAGCGCCGCCACCAGAAGCTCATCGAGGAGGCGCCGTCGCCGGCCGTGAGCGCGGAGCTGCGCGCGCGCATGGGCGCGACCGCGGTGGCCGCGGTCAAGGCCATCCGGTACGAAGGAGCAGGCACGCTCGAGTTCCTGCTCGACAGGGACGGCAACTTCTATTTCATGGAAATGAACACCCGGCTGCAGGTCGAGCATCCGGTGACTGAGTCGATCACCGGCCTGGACCTCGTGGAGCTGCAGCTGCGCGTCGCCGCGGGGGAGCCGCTGCCCCTCACGCAGGACGAGGTGAAGTTCAACGGCCATGCGATCGAGGTGCGGCTCTGCGCCGAGGATGCCGAGAAGGGATTCATGCCCCAGAGCGGCACCATGGCGCTGTGGCAGATGCCGCCGCAGCTGCGCGTGGAGGATGCAATGAGCTCGGGCGGCGAGATCCCGCCGTTCTATGACTCGATGATCGCCAAGATCATCAGCCATGGCCGGACGCGCGACGAGGCGCGCCGGAAGCTGGCGGCGGGCCTGGAAGATGCCGTGGCACTGGGCGTGACGACCAACCAGTCCTTTCTCCAACGCTGTCTGGCGCATCCGGTGTTCGCCGCAGGTGGCGCGACCACGGCCTTCATCGCCCAGCACCAGGACGCGCTGCTGGCGCCCGACGCCGACCTGCAGGGCCGCGCAGCGGCGCTCGCCGCCGTGCTCTTGTACGAGACCACCGGCGATCGCCGCCACAGGCCGAAGGGCCGGCGCTTCACGCACAGCCTGCCGATCTCATTGCGCTTCGACATCGGCGGCCGCTTGGTGAATGCCAGCATCGCCGTCACGCGCGAGCGCCGCTTCCTCGTGACCATCGGCGGGCAGGACTTCCAGATCGACCTGACCGGCCTGACCGAGGACTCGGTGCGATTCGTCTGCGACGAGGTGCTGGAAACCGCGGCCTTTCATCGCGACGGCGCGATGCTGCTGTTGCACTACCGCGGCGTGCCCGTGCGGGTGGACGACAGGACGCGGGCGGCGTCGGCCCGGCAAGGCGATGCCGCCGGCGACGGCAAGCTGCGCGCGTCGATGAACGGGCGGGTGGTGGCGGTCATGGTTGCCGTGGGCGACACGGTCGAGGCCGGGCAGCCGATCGTCACGCTGGAGGCGATGAAGATGGAGCACATCCATTCGGCGCCGGTGGCAGGCAAGGTCACGGCGCTGCACGTCAAGACCGGAGACCAGGTCGGCGCGAACCGCGTGGTCGCGGAGATCGAAGCGGTCGTGGATGCCTCGCCCGCGGCGGCGGCCGCCGCGGGGTGATCGTCAAGGCACGTTGCCGCCGGCAACCGCGAAAGGCTTGCCGGGCAGGGGCAGGCTGCCGCCCCACTCGAACGGTGCCGGACCGCCGCTCGCATTGACCGTGGGGCACCCGGCGCCCTGGCAGGCGGCGAATCCGGAGTGCAGAACCAGCGGCCCGTAGCGGTAGTTGGAGATCGCCTTGCCGTTGTGGTCGGCGATCGTCAGCACCAGGGCCGAACTGCCGTTGGTTTCGTTGTCGTCCGCAGCGATCGGGTCCTTCAGATTCCGGTCCTGCAGCTCGCGCACGATCTGCCCGCTGTTGCCGTCCGCCGAGAAATCGATCCACTGCACCTTGCGGTCGCCGC